>JAABUK010000116.1_pt1 | contig 187945 bp, 186 predicted proteins | sample 5559141 | NCBI WGS metagenome assembly JAABUK01 (sample SAMN10711869, study PRJNA513367) | rock metagenome | isolation source: Antarctica rocks | place: Antarctica: Victoria Land, Pudding Butte nord | collected 2016-01-03 | reverse complement strand
TACCGCATTAGAGATCGCGCCAACGTTCCATTGAAGACCATTTGTCGAGCGAGCTCCCTCGGTCATATGCTTTCGTCTATTGCCAGAGCACTGCAAAGTTGCCGTAACACTGACTTCCTCAAACTTTGCCTTCAAATCCTCAACCGAATACTCCACCCCCTCGCCATCAGCAAGCTCGATTGTGAGTTTGTGCCCGGCCTCCCCAACTTCAGGTACCCACATGTGATGTCTGACATAGAATGTCTCGTTCGGGGTAACAAAACTTCCCAGCGCCTCGGTTGGACTCTCCGCATTACAAGGCCGGTCACTCAACATTATCAAACTCTCATCCCGCTTCGGATCATTCGCAAATGGATCTTCAACATGATCCTTGGGGACTTCCCCATCCACTAAGTCTCTGGGGTCAACATCCCCGATGAAATAGCTCTCAAGCACATCGTAGACCTCCTGTTTTTTGTGGATGGTGAAAATGTTCCAGTATTGATCTATGGAACCACCTACGGCGCGCAAGATTACCTCCCCACCAGGATGTCCAGGGATCCAGTCCGTGATGTCATAGACGCGGGTACCTTTGGTCACCCATTTCGTTTCCGAATTTCGACCATGTTTCTGGACTTCAGATAACCGGATTTTGGTCAAGTCCGAGTCATTCTTTGGAGGCGGCGCGTCCGCATGAAGTACTGGCCCGTAGCTTATCGAGATTGCGATGACAGCTGCTACCGATATGCTTGCACCGAAAAGTGTGGGCCATAGCGATGCGTAGATTTGTGGCTTTGAAGCTGTAGAGAATGAGGTGCGAGAATACTTTGGGTGGAAGGCATAACGTTCAGAGTAACAATTCGCACGAACAGCTCTTGGCCACACAGCACTTCGTACAGCGGCATGAAGTCTTGTCTTCATACTTGTAAAGCTCTATTGCAAGGTTGAAGGAAACGGAAGCAATTTGTACAGTTTATACAATTTAGTGGAAAGCATCGGCCACCCTTATCTCCGCAACGCGGGGTCCAATTCAGGGTCCAAGTCTCTGGGATACCTAAGGTCTCGGCGCGGAGGTCCTGATTCAGGTACGGGGCTTTTGGGCAACGGAAGCCACTGGAGTGCCTTTCACATATGATCTCGATGTGTGTTAGTACTGAAAACTACCCGTTGCTATTTGCATGGTGAAAGAAAGCTGGGTTCGAAGAGGGTAGCTTGCACTAGCGTAGACAGCACGTGATCGCGCGCTTAGCGGCAAACCACATCGCGTCATATCCTTTCGGACATCTTTGGCTTCCTTTTTCTTTCTTCACTTCCGCATTATTCACTTCTTTGTACGTAGCATTAGCAGCAGCAGTGTTATCGGCTCACGTGGTTGGATGCGCTTCTCTGCATTAATTCACTTTTACTGTATTTGCCTCTTTACCGGATTTATTACACTATGCAGTTGCTTCTTTACTCCCGGTACCAGCCATTGCTGTTCCTTTCCCGGCGCAATGCCTTTGCTTTTCACTAGATTTTGTGATTTGCTTTCTGCTTTAGAAGGTTTGTCTACGAGGGACCCTCCACTACTTCCGGCTCGATACCGACAGCGGCTCAACGAAACGATCAAATCATGGTTCGCGTCACACAAAGTCACCATCAATTCACCCGACATCGATGCCGTAGCCTTACTTTCAGCTCTCTTTCCAGCTAAGCGTACCGATCGTGTCTATAACATACAGCCCCCTAAGCTTACCAAGCTACTCAGAAGATGCTTGAGACTTGGTAATGGTCGATGGCCACAGTTAGACCAATGGAAGGAGGCTGGTCGGGGAGACCTTGGTAGTTGCGTCGAAAGAGTGCTACGAGTGGCAGAATTCCCTCCTCAACATGCGAGGAATCGGGTCACGCTCGAGCAAGTCGATCAGGCGCTTGCTACTGTGGCCGCACGATGTCGCTTCTCCGCGCCAGAAGTGAGAGCAAGGGAGTTGGAGAACGATGTGGAGATCAGTACTACTTTGGAGAATATCTACCAGAGATTGCAATCAAGAGAAGCCAAGTGGTTTACCAGAATGATTCTGAAAGATTACCCAAGCCTTGGCCTGACGGAGAACATGATTTACTATCAGATCGACCTCCGTCTGCGGGTTGCAATGCAGATGTATGACCACTTCGAGGCCGCAGTGGGCGAGCTCAGAGCCTTGCCGGCCTCTCAAATAGCGGATGCAGGCCAGGGTGGCTGGACCCAGCGATGTGCGAATGATGCTCATCTGCTGCCACCGCGAACTGGGACAAAGCTTGGGCCACCGAAGTGGATCAAAGCAAAAGGAGGGGTCAAGCACGCTGTGACGGTCATTGATGGACGGACAATGAGCATGGAGAGGAAGCATGATGGAGAATACTGCCAGATCCACATCGATCTCTCGAAGGGCGACAATTGCGTTCAGATCTTTTCGAAGAGCGGGAAAGATTCGACAGTGGACCGGAGTGGTGTTCATAAGGCGATCAAAGATGCTCTTCGCGTTGGATATGAAGATTGCTTTTTTGCTTCAAAGTGCATTTTGGAGGGTGAACTTCTGGTTTCGAGCGAACGAGGGAAGGACGTTTTGGAGTTTCATAAAATCCGCAAGCATGTTTCGCGGTCTGGGAGTTTCTTGGGTACAAATTTGGATTCTCAGTGAGCAGGGACTCTTCTAAAGGACGGCTGTTCTACTGACTGGACCATAGACCCCATCCTTGGGAACACTTGATGATTATGTTTTATGACGTTATGCTCATCGACGATGATCCTGTGCTTCATCGGCCACAAAAAGAAAGGAGAGTCCTCTTGGAGAATCTTGTGACCGAGATCAAATGGAAAGCAGGGTTAGTGTGGCATCAAGAGGTCGACTTTTCGACACCCAGGGGTCCAAAGTATCTCAAGAGAGCCTTGGCATATGCTTTCGTGCAAAGATATGAAGGATTGGTCTTGAAGCCTGCTGATGAACCTTACTTTGACCTAGCAAGACCTGTGAGAGGCCGATTCCCAAGCCGGTGGATCAAGCTGAAGAAAGATTGCATCAAAGGCTTGGGTGACACTGCTGACTTCGCTGTCGTTGGCGCCGGCTACCATGTCAAGGAGGCTGCAAAATACCCTGGAATAAAGCTGGCCTGGACCAACTTCTACATTGGCTGCCTCCGTAACAAGGAAGGTGTCCTACGATCGGGAGCAAAGCCTCGTTTTCTGGTATTTGATAAGGTTAGCGATTGTATCAAGAAGGATGACTTAGTTTTCCTCAATCAGCATGGTCAATTTCCTGATCGAGCAATGGATTTGGGGTCTGCTGATGCGGCAGCAGCCTTCGATGTGAATTTCGCATCCGGCCTTGCGAGGCCTAAGACTCTTTTCAGGAAACCATTCGTCTTCGATATCGCAGGAAGTGGCTTCGATAAGTCACCGAACCGTGACATCTTCACACTCCGCTTCCCGCGTGTGATGAAAATTCATCACGATAGAGATTGGAAGCAGGCCGTGAGTCTTGACGAGCTGCAAGCAATGGCTACAGAGGCGAGAACGGCTCCATCAAAAGATTTGGTCTGCGGAGAAGTACAAGCTTGGGTGGAAAAGCTTGATCAGCTGGACCGAGGTGCCAGAGATCAAAGGCCTTCTTGGGACTATAGCGACGATGAAGAGGACGACAATGGAGATCCCGTTGAGGAGGCTTCGATGTCGCGGAATTCGAAACAGCCTCGAAGAGCACGAACCAATGGCGCTCCACCTTTAGTCCGCATGGACACTAAGGAGATGCGTGATCAAGAGCGACGTATGAGCAGTGGCGAAGTGGTGGAACGGCCAAGCTCAAAGCACTCGATTTCTAGCATCACTAGCGACGGTGCTTTGCAGACCCCACCGACCTCGTCGCCGCTCTCGAAAGGCAGTGGCAACAACCCGAGACAGCCACATGTGGTCAGTAGTGTTGGACGACCGTCGAGGAATCCAAGGAAACGCAATTCGGACGCTGTAGATCTGGAAGAGGCTTCCAGAAGGTGGAAGAAGGCCAGGCCGCTTTTGCAGCAGTCAAAGAGCACACCAAACCCCTCTTCTACCGCTCAAAAGAGCCCTCTTCGCGCAATTACAAACTCTGCTCACTCAGCTCTCTCACCACGATCTACTATATCTCCTCATAAACGCCAGCATTCTCGGACGACTGAGTTCTCCTTCGTACGGAAAGTTGCCATAGGTTCTGACGAGCACCTTCGCCGTATCCAAAAGAAGCCTGTAATACTCATGGAGCCTTCATCGCCCGCTTGAGAGACTACGGCACCCTCAAGCACAACAGCTACTACGACCCAGCAGACAGCGTCCCAAGATGCTGTCCCCGTACCCGCTCCTTCGCCGGTTTGGAAAGACAAAAAAGTTACTCAGTTGCCTACGCCTTCGAGTTCAGCTGAGCGGTCTTTCACCCAGAGGCAAATTCGAAAATTACGAAAGTGTCATCTCATTCTGAGCCCATGCCTCGCAGACGGCGATCATCCGCTGAAAGCAGTTCTAGCCAGGCATTCCATCCCACACTCTCCATTCCCAGATCATCCGCCATCACCAATGTCAGCTCTGCCCACAGATATAAAAGATAAAAGCAATATCTACGTTCTTGTCGACTCTGATAGCAACCACGTAAATGGCAAGAACGTGTGGCGTCTTGTCCCACATATACCTCATTGGCACCCACAGCAAGTGCTGATATGGGATTGGAGGCTGGTCGAAGCTATACTGAAGGACGAAGTCGGGGACGAGGCAGAGAAGACAAGGCTGGCGAAGGAGCGTTTCTTCGCAAAGATGTCTTGGAACCCTGATTCGGAAGGTCAGGGAACGGTAGAGGTGCAATGGCGTAATTGGAGCGTCAGCAGGGTGTCAAAGGAAGAGCTGGATCGTCTTCAGGTGATTGAAAACGGAGCAGGTGAAGTGGCATTGGGTATAGCAGAGATCAATGGTGGAGATTTGGATTATGCGGCAGTGCTTGCATTTTGGGCATGACCATCTGAGATCTGCTAGAATACTCTGATCGTTGGATGCTTTGACGCATCTGATAGCCCCTGGATATCATAATTGCATTTTGATAGACATTCATGAGCCTTCCCTGGGAAGTCTATCAAGTACCTATCGAAGCCATGAAGCGTGCATCTAGATGTTGGTTGAACCACTGACAGCTTGGCACCACTTTCTTTGTATACAGTCAGCAATTTTCAAGATTCCATGCCAGTGACAAGACCGCACCAATAGGCACTGGAACGAAGGATTGGGGAGTTGAAACACTTAATGTGACTCGTGATCGGATATGTAACGACTCGGGAATGGATCGAAGAGTCTTGTTCCTGCCACTCAAGACTGACGTTTATATTGACACAGGAAGCAGTTCGAGGTGTACTCGTACGCCTGAGAAATTCAGATATGCGCCTTGCACAGTTCTTTTCAGAGGTCATTTTCCAGCGTCAACTGCTTCATAACCAGAACTCTCTCGCCCATAAAACCTTTGAATTAAGTCTAGGATCGTCTCTTTTCTAAAACTTTATTAATCCATTTTTTAGTCGCAGATACAGCTCCGCGACTCTTTTTTTCTCGCTGCTAGCGCTGGGTAATGTTTCATAGTTGGATCCGTATTAATCGATCCCCTCGACGTCCCAATCAGGCTAGCGCTGAATGCTTGATACACGTATGACTGAGCCTATAGTGAAGCTTAGCCCTCGTACTAGTCTCGATCTCAGATAACCTCTATAATTTGCTGGCAACAATCTATAGAGGGTAGGACACCATCATCGCTCTCAGCGAGTACGAGGACCCTTGTCACGTGTAGACGTACGAGATCGGCGCTAAGATCTGACTCGATGGTGATGTCAGAGTGCTGGTGTGACATCCTCAGAGCTTGGTCGACACACATAACGAGAAGTTCTGCTTAACAATTCTTTGCACCACAGGAACACCTACAAGGAAAACTTCCTAAAGACTACCTATAATGGCCACCACTTCCTCAGCCGGTACTCATGCCACGCGTGAGCCAACCACAAACGAGAAGCGCATCATTGATGATGTCCTCCTCCTCTACCAGCTCAAACCCTCCGAAACAGCCTACTCCCACTACACCCCCACCGCCGTCTTCCACGACCCCGTCTCAACAGCCGAAGGCCTTGACAGCATCAGATCCCAATTCAATGGCATGCCCAAAGTGTTCGCCGAATCCATCACCAAAAAATGCGATTTGATGGCCGACTCACCCCCCAACGCTCTCGCGATCAATCTCACCCAGCATTATGTCTTCAAGAGCCCGATCCCGTTGAAGAGTAAGGGGACGGAGAAGACGGTTAATAGCAAGGTGACGCTGCACTTGAATCAGGATGGCTTGATTACGAAACATGATGAGGAGTGGGATCATAAGGAGAATATGGAGGGGGATGAGGGATTCATGGGGAAGTTGATGGCGGGGAGGAAGAAGGTGGATGCGAAGTTGGTGGAGAAGACTGTGCCTAGTGACCCTAGTAAGGTGTAGGGTTGGGTAGGATCTGGGCTCGTGAGAGATAAAAGGAAAAGAGCAGGTGTGGGTGATTGGACGAAATGAGATATGATGGAATGTAATGACCTTGACATGATAATCAACATTCGCGTGGTGACTAATGTATGCATTCTGCGCTTCTTCGTCGCGTCTTTGCAACCTTTGTAGAGGACTGCAACATGATACTCCAGCGGCACCTTGTTTCAGCGCGCTTCGGTGCTTAAATCCCCGGCGACTTCTCTCTAATGATTCGAGTTGCATGATTTGCCACGTCAGAAGCGTGACTGGCATATTCCTGGCTTACCATCATGAAAATCATCAAAGAGTACACGAAGCCTTCTCGCCAAGCCGTGGCAAAGAACATGCCCATAAATCGGTGAGCGACAAAGCCTGGATACATTTTTGGCCCGTTGCTGAGTGGAATGAACTGGCTACTTTTGGCATACGCAACACTCCTCCCACGGCCAGCGTGACTTGGAAGATAAATGCAGTAGGGACCAGAGCTCGGGAGTCCTCAGACCCCATCACCCAACGCACCCAAAGAATGCACGCGTAGAAATCCAGCAAACTCACAGCTCCCCCAACAATGGCAAAGTATACTCCACGAGCGACCTTCCGCAGAGGCACAAGAATGTGCGCGACCATATACCAGCAGATATATACACATGCGAGGTTGGCATTTACAACACTGATGTCTTGTGGGGATCGGATGAAATAGCCGATATTGCCTACTAGACTAGGGGCGTCCGTCTTGAGGAGTCCAGTCGAATTCTGGCCCTGGATATCCCGGGGCCTGATTACAGCTGGGCCGTCCTTCAGCCTCCCTAAACAGATCTCGCTCTGCTGAATACTCTGCACATAGGATTAGGATTTACGATCCAGCCACTCGAACAGCTTCTCACCTGATGATCGGCGCACAATCCCCAGAGACTGAGCTCGTAGCTCATCCTGGTATATTTGTTGCCATATGTCTGTCCCAACCACGCACCTATGCCAAAAACTAAGGCTACGGTGAGTGCCGCAATTGTAAGAGCTGTGTTAGTCAAGATCAGTATTCGCCCGGGGGCTGTTTGCCCTGTAGGAGGAGCTGGCGGACTGGGAACATGCCAACTGTTCTGGGTACTAGCTGTAAATGGCGCGGACGCTTGCATGTTTTGCAATGGTATGTTGGAATGGGCTTGTCGCGGTCTTGATGAGGACGTAGTCTGACCAACAATGGTGCGAGATACGGTGCTAGTACTCGCCATGGGAATTGAAGATGGCAGATACGGTGGGTTCGAATCTTATGATGCAATATCGATGACAATGATACAGATGCTGGCCTCGTTACAAACAGCATCAAAAATGTGCGAGCTCTCTTTCCATTCTATCGGCACCCCCTGGCTCAGCCTGGTCAGATGTGCGGGGTCCTTGCATATGATATTGTGGGATTGGCTGAAATATTTTCAGGGCGCAGTTACTGCAAGCCACGTGTAGCTGCACTAATCGATGCCTTTGCCTGATTTTGCCTTACCCGCGCGATTTTCTTATCAACATTCGACCTCGACTCCCTCCTCCTCTTCCCAATTTATTATATTAACAGAGCTTCACAATCATGATTTTCGTGACCTGTCAAGCTATCTTTCGTGGGGATTTTCCAGAGTTCATCAAAGGTCATTCTAATCCTCTCTGGTCGCTCACCAAGACTCATCATGCGACTAGAGAAAATCTGCTCAAAGCTGTTGAAGAGCATTGTCAGATCTGTACAGTCCTTTGGCGCGCCCTGCTCGATGTGCGATTCTGGTCATCCTGCGTGTTCAGGAGATCTATAGCTATATTCTGTCTTGGTCCACGCAGAGGTCTGCTCTATCTTTCATTCGCAAGAAGTCCAGAGCTGATAAGCATTGCTCTTTTTAGACCGTCTGCTACCAGGCTTATATTCCGTTCGGCACCGACGAGGCATCGCGGACAACACTTTATCGACTGCTTGCTGGAGTCAAGCTCAGAAATGGATATCGACTTGTTTGAATCATCATCGGAGATGTACGCACCATGTCAATGCGGACCTCCGCGGTTACCGTCCAATTCGGCTGCTAGATTTACAGCCTTCTTTGAATGATAGTGACCTCTGAATCACTGAAAATGCCACACACACAGACCGATATATGACCCTCAGTCATTGCTGGGGCAAGGCTGATTTCCTCAAGCTGACCAATTCGACACTCGGCACTTGAAGAAAGGTCTTAAAATAGAAGAGCTACCCAAAACTTTCAGAGATGCAGTACGAATAACCAGAAGACTCGGTGTCCGGCATCTGTCGATAGATGCCCTGTGTATGGTCCAAGACTCTGCAGAAGAATGGAATCACGAATCCGCTGAGATGATGAACGTTTACGAGCACTCCTTTTGCAACATCGCCGCGACAGGCGCCTTCAAGAGTGAGCAAGCTTGCTTTTTCCAACGAGATCCTTCGTTCATACCTCCAATACTAGTCCAATCACAATGGAATGATGCACTCATCTTATCTTATCACGTCATCCATGATTCCATGTGGGACTATCACGTCACCACAGCTCCTTTGAATTTGAGATAGTGGATTCTTCAAGAGCGTCTGTTGGCTCCTCGGATTCTGCACTATGGTAGAGAGCAATTACTCTGGGAATGTCGTGAACTTGACGCTTGTGAAACTTACCCAGAGGGGGTTTTAAAGCAAACTGACCGAATTTACCCAGAGTGGTTTCGACTGGGAAAACACCGCGTTGGTATCGATTCAGCACGGTTGGAAAGCTTTGATACTGGCGGCGAAGTCCTCGGAGGCCGAGGTCTCACTCTGAAGCCTGATCAACGGGAGTCTATTTACAGATACTGGAAAGATACTGTGCGAGCCTATACTAGATGCGATTTGACTAAAGCCGAAGACAAGCTGGTTGCCATATCCGGTCTTGCGAGGCGGGTGCAGTCGCTGTTAGGTGATGAGTACTCAGCTGGTCTATGGAAAAGGGCTCTACAAATCTACAATACCAGTTATTATGGAACGTCTGTAGCATATCTAACGATCATCCTAGCACTCGGCCAGGCTTCTACCGGGCGCCAACTTGGAGCTAGGCAAGTGTGGATGCCCCTATATTTCCTGGGTACCTACCTTTCCGAACTAAGATCATCACAATCTTGGCTTGCGGCGTTGACCTTACCTCACAAGATCCTACTGGCCAGGTCACAGATGGCTTCATTTGCTTGAGTGAGTGCAATTCCGAGCTGTTTCTCCCGAAAACAAGACAACCAATTTGAGTACCTCGACATCAGCGTAAATCTCCAAAGTGTCATATTCAGAGGTAGAATATTCGAAGACGTATACCTGGGGACCTAAATTGACTACAAGGAGGTATTTTGCTTGCCGGTGTCGATAGGATATGAGACCTGTCGCAAGGATATCTGGAAGTTTCGCTGCGAAGGTCTGGTACTCGAAGTTGTAAGCCCTGGCAGGAACCTGTACAGTATAAGCGACTTGGCATGTTAAAGTTCTGAGTAACGATAATGATGGGAATAGAAGCTGGCTCGATCAGGATTGGAAGGCTGACGAGCAAATTATCACACTGATTTGAAAGAATAGAAACCTGTGGTCAAGTTTGGACGTCGGGATTCATTTCAAAAGGCGAGCAGCCCGCTGGAAAGCGACGTTGGAGTCCCTCACAGCACACTTCTGTGTTTTTTGATTTTGACAAGACTTTGGCCGCGCACTTCTCAAGAAAGTTGATTCGGCTTTCAGAGACAATTACAGAAGATGAGTGATAGAGAGGATTTAGGACGCTAACAGTGTGAAATCGATTGTCCAAGCTGTAACACTAGGATTTAGGATTAGTGATGCATGATCTTCACTCATCCGTGGTTGCTAAGCCACGTCAAAATGTACAAAGGAGGGTCTCCTAGAAAACAGCATACACTATGGCATTGTGCGAGGAGCTCTCAGAGGTCAATGAGCAAATACATCTAAGATGATTTCAGAATCTAACCTTGCTCCAGGAATCTTTACCAAGATTTTCGAAGTCCCAATTCTCATCAAGGATTACGGCCGCCAATTCAACCTCAAAAACACTGGCTACGAACGACAATACTAACTGCCGGCACGACTTCCTCCAGGTTACGCTGAAGAATGGCAAGAAACATCTGTATGACATTGCGGGCGCCCAGCTCGGCTTTTACCAACCAGTCGAGCCGTGGCAATAGCTCACCAACGAGCGTGCCGAAAGCATTGAAGGGTATCACACCTTCGGAGGAAAGCAAACCTTTCTGACCTCTCGGGAATTCTGTAACGGTCAGAGAACAGGACATACTCGCCGCTACCTCAACAGCTGTTTGTCCGAGAAGCCCATCAACGACATGGATGTATGGCTGGAGGACAAAAATACGACGCTGCCGGCTATGCTCAAGCTGCTCGGTTGTATGCTTCGTCAGAAGCAGACTGAGCTTGTTTCGGCTCTTGAGGCTGGCATGGAGGATGCGAAGAGGGATAGTAAGGAGAACAGATGGTTCTCGGTTGAAAGGTATGAGCTGGACTACAAAAACTCTGCCAGAGCGCTTCGCGAGATGGCTGCGTGCGGGGGACATCCTTGAGGGTAGGGCAGGAAAATTGGGGTAATACGACGAAGTTTGCATGCAAGTGAGATCTTGAGTTACGGTATGAGGAACCTAAGGTTCTTTGGTCATGGCCCATGTCTCAACGCTGATCAATCGTGCCGCTTCCGCGTCTCTGTTGGTTCGCACCTCGAGAGGCAAACGACCGAAATAGTTGTCCAGTAGAAAATGTCCATACTCAGCTTTTTGCTTAGTCCAAATAGCAAAAAATCTGCGATACTGCACGAGGTCATGAACGCCACCTGGAGGGCTATCGATACCCTTGAAACCTTCTCTAGTCCGTTGGTAATGGCCGCGCATTGAGAAGCACTTGCAAAATAGACTCACATGAAGGCAGAAGTCTATAAGAGAGGCTGTGTATTACTTTCACCCAGCTGTGCGGTTAGACTTGGTAGCGAATGTGAACGCGAGTGGATTTCTCTGCTCATTCTACACATGTAGAACGGCTCCTGGTGCATATTGTGGTTACTTGGATACCGAAAACCTTCTGACTGCAGGCAGGAACAGTGACGAGAAGAATGGATTCCATGTATGGATAGAGAGCAACATTCCTGTTGTTATGAAAGGTTTTGAGCGTTGTTGGCAGCTTTCCATGAAGCTGACGAGAGCTATACTTGCTCTTTCTCGGACTCGTAGTCAGTCAAGCGCCCAGTATAAGCATCAACGCATTAATTTTGCTCAATTCCTTTTACTATACATCAGCCTTTCACGTCTTTCAGGTTACATTTTCATCCCAGAGACCCTCATTCGCGGTCTACCGCCGCCCCATGTGTCTCCCCGGGTCCGGAGCTACCAGTCTAGGTCAAGCCCCCAACGACAGTACCATTCACCACCTGCTCGCACGGAAAGTCCTCCCCAGGGACAACACTGTACTGACAATCAGTCACGTTTCCACCAACAAGTAAACCCACGTAGCCGATCCCCAGCTCGCCCCACTTCCCATCGTTGATCTGGATTAGCATAGGCGCATTCTTGTTGTTGTATTTAGTCACCACCTGATAGAGCCCAGTAAACGCAGAGACCAAAACCCCATAAGTCACGCTCTCCTTTTTGTGGTTTTGCACATACAGTTCCACATTCATACCTGCATAGGCTGCAGTATATGTTCCGGATATTGGTCCATCCGCCGTTTTGTTGAGGTATTTTTGGAGTATCGTAACTGTTTTTGCTAGTGTGCCTGCTACGTCATATCTTGTTGTGCTCTGGCTAGAGGCGATGGTGGATGCGCTAGTACTGGAAGGCTGGGCAGCTGAGGCGCTTTGGCTGGAGAGCGCAGGGGCTGCTGGTCCTTGACCGAAGTTGAAGAACGTGTAGGTCTCGGTGCCGGGTGTGCACCAGATGTAATGGTACCATGGCTGACTGGAGCCGCTGGCTGGGAGGGTGTACTGGAGGTTTACGGAAGCAGTATCTAGGAGTCTGGTAGCTTTCGTGTCAGTTGTGTTCGAAGAGTTGTTTCCAGCGTCCTTAGACTTGAATAAAAGGACCGGACTTACGTTCCTGCAACGACGGAGGGTGCGTTGCTACACTTCAGCTTATACTTGTTATTCCTGGGCTCCAATTCATCAGAATTGCTGACAGGACTCGCGTGGCTGGCTAAAATTGCAAGAGACAAGAAAAAGAACAAACGAGCAACGAGCGTATTCGTCATAGTCATGACAGCTTTTAGACGCCAGGCGAGACGAGGTTCCAGGGGGGATTTGTCAATGGAAACGAAAAGTCAGGAGTTTACAGAACAGGTGTCAGTGAAAACGAAACTGACTATGAAAGATGAGGGAAATTATCGCCATAGCCGTCCCAGTACATGCATGTTGACGCGGCATGACGGCAATTTCTCGAGACGTCCAAGCCCGTGCGAAACGCCTAAAACGTCGCAACAGTCCCACATACGTCTGAAATTCTCCGACTTGGCAACGTGCTACTGCCGTACCTTGCATAAATACGAGATTTGTATGGTGAGGCTCCATAGTGTGGCATAGACCTGGGATTTGGTAAATTTGATGCCTGTGTGGAAAATCGCTGTATTGGCACTGTTACTGTTGTAGGTGATATGCGAGAGGAGCGCGGGTTTTTGTTAGACGCACGAACAAAGCTGCTTAAGTTACCCTTGGTAATATGCTTCGATGATATATTCCATCCTGTCAAATGGTTCTGCGGAGATGAGACGGGATCTGAGCGCGGCTTGGTTGCTATATATAGATATGCTCAATGTAGCTAGCGCATGATTAGGGCATACACGAAACAGATGCCTCAGAAGAGACCCCGCCACTTCAACCAGCCGAAAATCCCCTCTGCCAAGGTTGGCCGTAAAATTAGCTGCAATATCAAGGGTGAAGCCCACTCTCAAGGTATACTTGCTGATGCTGTTTCAGCAGGCGAGCTCGTAGCTAGTTGCAGAAGCCCCTCTTTCACCAAAAACACTTGCAGAAGAGTGGAAAGCTGACCTCTAAACGCTCAAGCTGAAGTGATCAAGTGTTGATCGTATCTGGAATAGGCCTGAAGGCCCCGTTTCATACTTAGGTCGACTGCACATCGCCTAGGATAGCACCCAAACATCGCCTGAGATCCATTCTGCTCGGTTAGACTCTGTAGAGCATACTGAGGGCATCGAGATATCGATTTGATGACTTTGTACTCGAAGACGTAGACGGAGAGACTTTCCTTGGAATCTTGGCTGATCTGCTCATAGTCAACGCTGCTATTGTCAATGTTGTTCAGATCGGGCCCCAAATCATAGCCTACATCAAAAGTGCAAAAGAAAGCAACGCAGATCGTCAAAGACTGCTATGCGAGGTCCGCTCGACTGTAACAGTATGCCAAAGTCTTCAAGACAGTATCGAAATCGGTGAAATAGCCGATTGGCGAGCGACGTTGGCTCTGCTTGATGGCTCTGACGGCCCAACCGGGCAGCTTGAGACGTGTTTTGGGGGTCTCAAATCCAAGCTGGATCCGCCAACGAATGCTTCGAAGACACTTGTGCAGGCATTGAAGTGGCCGTTTGACAAGAAAGATACTCAGGATATCTTTGCTACCGTTGAACGCCAGAAATCTCTGCTGAACCCAGCTCTAACGAACGACAACCTCAACCTAGCTCGCCAGATCCGGAGTGGGATACATGACATCTCCAAGGATATTGAGAGGATCAGTGCTCACCAGGCGGACGAAAGAAGAGCTGTACTCCTGGACAAGATATCGAGCAATAATTATGAAGACTTCCACGCTGGCGTCGCTAATTCTCGGGCTAAAGACACCGGTGGTTGGCTTCTCGAGTTCAACGAGTCTCGTAACTGGGAAGAGAAACCAGGTGTACTTCTTTGCAAGGGAATTCCGGGCTCCGGAAAGACTGTTCTGTCAAGCTCGATCGTTGATCATCTGCGCCAGCAACGAACTGAAGGAGTAGCGATAGTCAAGATCTAATGCAACTATAATAATCCTCAGACTGCTGAGAGTATTATTCGGAGTGTGTCAAGGCAAGTTGTATGCACCCTTTCTGATATGCTTTCTCCGCCTTGAATGATGTTATGTTTAGAGTGGCGCTTGAAAAGATTTGCTCCTAAAACCTATGGTGCCACTAAAATCGCCCGAGACAGAGTAAAGCTGACTCCAATCTGGCGTAGTTATAGTCTTTGCAAGTGCTCCCCAGCTTCATCAACGAGCAATTTCGATCAGATGCCACTAATCTTTCTTCGGTCTTGTCTAATGCCCTCAAGTGTTTTCGAATAGTCAGGATTGTTGTTGACGCGTTGGACCAGTGCCATGAGAGACTAAGGCTCGTACAGAATTGACAAGTCCTCACTCAATCAGGATCAGAAACAGCCATACATATCTTGCTTACCTGCCGAATTGGCACCTCCGACGTCGAACATAAGCTCGACGTCGTTGAGTTGCTCGAAATCCGAAGTAGTGAGGCGGATGTCCGCAGTTATATACACCAGCGTTTACAGAGTAGTGATAGTATCTCGGAGTTCAATGATAACGATCCACAATTCTTCGAAATCATTGTAGATGCTATTCTACCCAGGCTCGATGGAATGTTCCTACTGGCTCGACTCTACGTTGATAGTTTGGTAGACTTGCCAATTCAACGCGATGTGCGAGATGCTTCGAATACTTCCGGAAGGCCATGATGAAACATACATACAGGCATGGGATCGAGTAAATATGCAGACAGCGCGCAAGAGAGAGCTGGGAACGCAGATCCTGTTACGGGTTGTTAATGCTGAACGACCACTTCGACTGATCGAAATGCAGCATGCGCTTGCCATTCGAGAAGGTGATGACGAGCTCGATACCACTGGCTTCATTAGTCTTGCTACGCTTACTTCGTACTGTGCAGGGCTTGTGGTAGTTGATGAGCAACGCAAGAGTCTGAGCTTGGTACATGCTACGGCGCAAGAGTTCTTCAACGCTCGGAAGAAAGATCTTTTTCCCAAGGCGCACAAAGTCATGGCCTCTACTTGTTTGACATATCTTAATCTCCAGAATTTCCGCAATGAAGGTGCCCTGTCTGATCCGCGACTATTCACTGATCGCTGGCAACGTTATCAACTACTCGGCTATGCTGCCGTCAATTGGGGTGTTCACGCACAGTTAACAAGCTAGTCAGACGATCAATGACAAAATCCTTGGGCTTCTTAATAATGACGGGGCTAGGCATGCAGCAAAGCAGGCTCTGCTGTCCAACAGCATTGGTTCTGTATTCGGCGAGACCCAGTCTGAGTGGCCTCATACCCTTGAGACGGACGACGAAGATACTTACGAGCTTGATCTGGAACAAGCTGGCTCGCTCATTAGGCCAAAACATCTAGCGGCATTTTTCGATCTCCATGAGATCGTAGAGAGATTAATACTTGATCGCGCTGACGTGGATGAACTCGATAACAGCAAAAACACCGCCCTCCATTAGGCTCTTCAAGGCAACAGTGCCACCACGACAAGGCTTTTACTAGAGCAAGGTGCGAACCCCAACTGGCTCAGCCAAGGCGTGCGTATTCGAAGAATACCCATGATGTATGGGTTTACTCTCCCACTCACGCTAGCTGCCTACCAAGGCAACTGTGACAGTATCAAAGCGCCTTTGCAACATGGTGCAGACATCAACAAGCGGCAGCCAAGGATCCTTGGACCTATAACCGCACTATCGTCCGCCCACTATGGTCGTCAAACGGCAGCTGCTGATTTGTTGATAGGAAGAGGTGCAGATTAGGATCTTGAGATCGATAGCATATCGGAAATCGTGCTCAGTCGAGATATGAAATCACTCAAAGAATATGTCAGGCACGGTGTCAGCAGGATCTGTGCCCAGGCTGCTCTGAGAGTCGCATCTGGTAAATCGTACAACGATGCTGTGCGATTCCTCCTGAAATCGGGAGCTAACGCGAACGGCTTTGAGGACAGCGACGTGGCAGAAATACTCAAGCGCATTCGGACAGTTGAAGACGATGGAGAGGAAGATGACAAGGACGTTGAAGATACGCCGTTCTTGCCACGCTATAGCCTAAGAGCAAAGCTCCTTAACAAAGAACGCTTGTCCCCTCTAGTCAACGCAATATCTAACGCGTGGTTCCGTAAACCCGACGAAAATCTAGAGACCGTTACGCTTCTCATCGATGCTGGCGCTGATGTGAAATCGCGTATCCGCTGGGGACGTCCACGACTGGGGTAAACATTCTAACGAGATTCCGGGGTTTGGATCAGAGAACAGGACCACTCCTCTTATCACATCAGCTTTTCACTACAGGCTGGATATGGCAGGACTACTACTAGGACAAGGCGCAATAGTCAACTTCGCCATCGACGACCTCAGTACGGCTATGACTAGTGCGGTTCTTCGAGAGCGCCAAGAGGATGGCAACACGCATAACATTTTGCAGATGCTGAAGGTCCTCATGACATTTGATGCAGAGCCCGGCCTGTGTACTGGCGATGATGAACTCCGTATCCGCAAACTCCTCGCTATGTCTTGTGAGGACGTCGAACAAGCGGATGGTCTTAAAGAAGCTGTTCCACGAAACAACGACTATTTGAACGAAGGCAAAGATATTCTTGTCTCAAAGAGAAAGCAGCTCGAGCAACTAATAGCTAGTGGAGCTGATCCTGACCTCTGCTGCGCGGAGGACGCAGCTGCTATTCGAGAATGCCTTCGATGGAGTGTAAAAGAGGTGCTCGCGCGCAACGCAAAGCAGGAGATGAGAAGGGCAAATTACGCTTTGCAGAGGGGCGAAGTGGAGTGATCCTTCCTACTCAACGTTTCCTAACTATCAGCGTTGCTTAGCCAATAGCTTGGTCAGCCAGCCCACGATATTCGTCAGCTCTCACAGATCTAATTGACATCCTCTTCTACCTTCAAGACGTAGTTAGTGTTCCTATTTCCTGGCGAATATCACTGATGCCGCTGCTAATAGCTTTAGGCTGTGGCATTGGCTTGCTGCTGCTCAACGGCAAAAGCGCCCCACAAGCGCGACATCTCGTCGAGTCAATGCACCAGTCTATGGTTAAATACTTGAATTGAGCCCCTACTTCTATGCTTTTGGTATCCTGAATGGAGTAATCACGAGCTCGTTACTCATAGCTACATCTCTCCAGTAACTTAAGCTAAATCATACCACCATTACAGCTTCCTTCGAGCGGAGCATGACATCCTTCTTCTCATTAGTAGCCAGTTGATAACAGTGCTGATCCAATCAAGTGTGAACTAGGTAAGTAGCATGATGACAACTTGCGAAGCTAGCAGTAGTACATTTTGAGAATCAGCGCCGACGAACAGTCGGCACTTATGGGTTTCAAACCAATTTTGGTGTTCAGACTCCCATTCCTGTCACGCCAAAGCCACATAAGCTTTACATTCCATGAAAGAACAGAGCTATCGCTCCGTTCCAGTCACTCCAAGATTGAAAAATCAAAGACGGAAGATAAAGTTCTTAATGTACGCCTTCAACGGTTTCTTGGACTTTCATAAGTGGGTCGGACGCCATATTCGAGTTTTTCACTGGCGTTATGGCGCCACACTTAGTTAAGGACCTTGGCTCCAATTATTCAACTGTTCGCTTGCCGCTCGCAGCTCAAGATTCTACTTACACAAGCATTGTCTTAAAACATCTATCTACTTAGATCATACTACCCATCAATGACATCCCGGAGTTACTAAGAAAACGATTCGTGCACAGGCGAAGTAACAAACGTTTAATGAACTCGAGTTGAAGTCCGAATAGGACTGTGCGCTGTTTGTCTCCGTTTCGGATTTTCACGATAATTGTGTGAGCTGGCAGCCTTGAATGAGTGGATTGTGCTCGTGCAACAAGCGCATGCCTGGGCGTGTCACCTCGCCAGTACTGATTGTATCGTTCGTCTATCCTCAGAATATACATATACAACTCGCAAAATCTCACTTGTTGCTTCATTTTCATCAGCAACATGTCGAACCCGCCGATGAACCTAAGCGCTTGGATCAGCTTCTCGACGAACACAATCAACAGAGGCCTTATGAAATCAAAATACCAAATGCCCACGTTGTATGAGCTCCAAGACGACGTTATGTGGAACGTGCCAATCGAGGACCAACATCCTATAATTGTGGGAGAATTACAAAGCCTACGCAACAGTCTAGCTCATATATATGCAAAGCATGGACCACTTCTACAATGGGTTGGCGCGCGCGATAGCCAGGGATACTGCTGGATGAAGTTGCTGCAGGATAGTCCGACAATTCATCTCCGGCTGTGTAATGAAGTGACAACTACACAGCAGGGTACGGTACCGGGAGGACCGCACCCAGTCATGACGGACAGATGTGTCTTGTGGTTTATACCACGCCAGGTTGCTATATCCACTCCATCCTCGAACGAGGCGAAGACTCAAACATCATAGATTGCTCATCTCAGTACCCCTTACGATGTTATCATCAATATTCGCCGGGTTAGGCCACAAATTGAAGCCAATGCAGACTGGGTCAGGGAGAATACTTTTCAATTAGAGGAGGAGTTACAGGTATTAGAGCAGCAAGCAGAGGTCTCGGAAGCTATCTATCCCTAACTTTTGTCCCATGTGAGCTTTGTCCAGTGTTGTTTTGACATGCGGCTACCTGCGTTGGGAGGGTTTGTTATCCTTTTAGCGCCTCACTGCTCTATTGTTTGCTCTGCATGAGGAGCTAAAGTGGTTTTTGAGCTCCAACCACTAGAAATTGGGCATATCGCAACTTGTGACTAAGATTGTGCTTTTCGCTATGTATGAAGCGGGTTTCATGCAACTTCGTATTCTTGGATACTAAAACTGCCACAAACCGTTTTGCCTAATTCATTATTACTGGGTAGAAAGAGCTCCCCTATCCGCCAAACAATAGTACTTCCCCAAACGTCTCCAAACAAATCCCAGAATACAGGATCCTATTTCACTACTGCCACGATGCCATTCCGCCTGCTTGACCAACATGGCGATCCTATTACCCTCTCAGCGCAACAAAAAGCCGCTTTCATCACCGAGTTGCGCCGCATTCGAGGGCAATCCAAGCCCGGTAAACAGTACGTACGTTTCGCAATTTTGCGTCATATCTCCTGTCTTAAGACTCGTCAAACCCATGCTTCGCTCCCACAATACGTCACACGAGCCAAACCCCGCCCTGGTTGGAGTGGTACCGATCTCATATGTATATGGGAAACCACAATGCAGCTCACAAAGCCAACAGAAATCCCGGGACCCATGCTCGCCTTCTTCCGCAGCATGCCAGACCACGCCGGAGGTGCCAATGGCGTCGTCCCTGATGACGGCCTTATCTACGATCTCGGGACGCGAAGTGCTACAGATCCCGCAGCGGCGGACATACATGAGATTAGGCATGTTGGTACCCAACAGCTCATGATGGGGACGTTTAGCTACGAGGGTGTGAGCGGTGGGAGGAGGGATGGGCGTGGGGTTTATCATCATTTTGAGAGTGGGAATCTTTTGGTTGCAAAGGATGAGGTGGATACGTGTGATGAGAATGAGCAGGCGGCAAGATGAATGAGGAGAGCTGTAAGGAGGCTTGAGGAGGGTAATGAAGTGAGCGGAGACGAGGTGGCGAACTGCCCTGAACAAGCGAAGGGGACTGGAAAGAAGGCGTATGATGGGGAGGGGAACCTTGAGGCTGCGACTGAGTCGGGATTTTGACCAATAACGTCTGCGTTCGAACGCTGAGAGCTTGGTTGCAATTTTCGCATTCATGACGCCGACATGATCTGCGATCTGAAAACATATTCGTCAATTCCCCAACGATTACATTCTTTGAGTCGCGATGATGTAAGGAAAATCTCTTCCACCCAGAGCTTTCTAACGACTGTAAAGCTACTACTACACAGTTGCTAACCCCAAGGATTGACAAATGGGTCTAGAAGAATCCCGCAGGGTATCATTATTAGTAAGATACACTTTGAAAAATGCTATTTCCTAACAAGGCTAGCACAGCAGCTTAGGCAGATTTTCGTGAGAAAAAATACATGAGAATTAAAACCTAGTTTTTGAGACAATCATTTCTTGACTCAATCCACACGAACGATTCTACAAGTTTCGGATGGATCCAAGGTCAGGGAGTACTTGGAACTGGCGCTTGTGGCGATACCCTGCAGAAGCGAATCATATCCGTAATGGGCAATCTCGGATGAGCATGGTTGTCGCGACAGCATGCAGCACATCACGCCACCTAATCACGCCTTTGACCCTGCCTAGATGATTTAGGAAGTCCACTCTCCGCGCTGCGAAAGGACTCTGGTAGGGTTGTGAGTCGAGGGTATACTTCATTAAAGAAACAAAGGCTCAAGAGGGAAGATGTGTCTTTCAAGGCTACTGGTCTTGTACTAACAAGCATGCATGTCTAATGAGTGTTATCATCGAGCTACCAATAGATTCATCCTCAATCTCCGACCCAAGATTGCGAGATCTTCAGACTATGGGCCATACATCTTCCTCATTGTCTATCTCCGCCAGCTTAACCCCTCGCTTGTTTCAATCACGACGTCTTTGTCCTTTGATTCGTCCTGAGTTGATCATGGCGTGCCACCTGGTTCTCCCAATTCTTGGATAGATTCTTTCCACTACTCTTGCCTGCCTGCACCAAGTGCTCCACATCTTCAAGCCGGGTCTTTTACTCACTCTTGATTATCTGCCCGACGGAATTATCTTGTCTTGTATCATTGGGTATCAAGAATTGGATTGACTACGAGGGCTGGAAAAAATGAGAAGATAAGTTTTCCGAGAGGAGGTTTTTAGCCCTGAGAAGCGCAGATGAGGATTGCGTTGAGCGAAGGTTATAGAGATTTCGTGATGTGGCGAACGATAGTGTTCAGTGAAATTTGGTATATAAACAAAAACCAAAAGGGAAGGACAATTTGAGATTCGAAGATGCGGCTTAGCGAGAAGGTTTTCCAAACTTTTTCAACTTAAGGATGTTGACCGTTGAAACCTTTGGGAAAATCAGGATCACAAGAAGCCACAATAATGGAAAATTTCGATCTGGCTCAGTAAATTTTCCGCCACGCCAAAGAAAATCTTTGAGTCTCACATATTTTGGCATACATGTATAACACCACGGCCTTAACACCGCGACTTCACTTTCCATAAATCTCGCAATATATAAATAAGTAAGCGAGTACATTCTTGGCGATATCAACCACCCCACTCAACACGAACAAAGACATGCCTTCATATCTTGGGGGAAACGACGCATTCATATCTTGGGCAAAGCATGTCGGCGCCACAATCAGCGCCACCGTGCAAGAGCTTAAGGGGCAACGTGTTCCCTCTGAGATCAGACCAGGAGATATTGAGGGGTACCAGTGTCCAGTGTATCAAGTCAGCTCCACTACAGTCCAGAATGCGACAGATGGTCGATACTTGACCGCAGTGTTGGTGAGGCCCTTCAAGTGCACAATGATATGGTATGGAGGACTTGATCACTGACCTAGCTTCTCAGTATCATATTTTTAAGACCCACGGTCCTTTGGTGCTCGAACTTGGGGGGCATGAGACGGCGGTGACAAGGGGGATGAGTTTGTGGTTTAAGTGCGGACGGGTATGCGTTTCTTCTCTTGACTGAGTGGGCAAGATAAGCTGATCATGGCCAGCCTTGCGGTGATGGGATGCGAGTCGTGGCGGTCTTGTGGGTGAGACCTCAACGGGTATGCTTTGGATTGTCATGAATGTCGAGGATGGAGGAAATGCTGACTTTGCTGTGCAGAGGATGAGTCGCCTCTAAATCAATACCATTGCGCTGCAACATGAAGATTGAGCAGCAGCCACATACCCACAATAAGTTTTTCTGTACCGGATCCACGTTCTAGTGAAGAAGTCTTTGATGCTATGGACTAGGAACACAGGCGCTTTAGGTTTACACACGCGAAACGGCATCACTGTTGACGAGAAGCGATTATCAAGTGAGATAGTTTGATAGGGTTTGAGATTTTGTTGCGACATGAACAATCATTCCCCGTGCAACACTATCAAGATCCACATTTTAAATAACGAAAAAGGCAGACAGATATGATCGTACGACTTCCTGATAATTTTCTCTACATCATTGGCAACTTGGCACGACTTTCATTTTAGTCTCCAGCGGTCCTTGCGAATTCTTTGCTGTGACGAGCTGGGCGTAAATCTCCTGAGGAATCTGCAAGTCAGGTCAAGGAATCTACCTCGGAAGAGCCATAGCGGTCTCCAAACGAATCCTCGATCTCTGTTGAAGACGTGTAGAAGCATACAGGATACAACAGATCCAAGAACGCAATCCACAGCATCTATCACTTCTCTAGACGTGTAGGGTGTAGTAATCTTGGACAGTTGGAATAAGTATCAAGACATCTAATCCTGTCAAAGTACCATCTCCTACAAGAGAAAGAGCTGTGTCAGTCAGGTGTAACCAAAATCTATCACGCATTTCGCACTCCCATCTCCATCCCAAAGGATTTTCCCAAATCTCTCGGATACGGCCTCGATACTCCGTACGTTCTCAAAAATCCATCACATAATCCTAAAGCCTTACAGTTCCGTAAATTTGCCACCCGATCTCCCAATTCTCCGAACCACGTACTATCAGGAACGATAAACAGAAGGAACATGCAGGTCCCTCGGCGTCTACCTCAATGCGACCTACAAGACCCAATCTACAATCCTTCAGCCTCATCATCCCGGCCCACACCAAAAAAAGATCTCCGAACCACGTAATGTATTAATAGCGATAAGAAACCGTCAACACCCAATTCAAATCTTTCGTAATCGTCTCCGTCCTCCGCGATGGCCTTGACGCGGCCCAACAGACCAACCAGATCCACCCACCCATCCTTCAGCCTCACCATCCCGTCTCCATCCCGCCTTTCCAATTAATCCTCCGAACCACGTGGGATACCAGCAGCGGGAGCCGAAAATTGCAGGTCCCCAGGGCTTGACCCCGGATCCTGAATCGATTCAGCTCCGAGCTTTTTAGACAGATGGCCAGGCTGAAGGCATGACTCCTTCACCACATATGGTCGTGTGGTGGCCGCCTGAAGGCCGAAGGATTGCAGAAGGAGCGTCACATCGCCCGGGGAAGCAGCCCCGCGTGCCGCGTTCCTGCTCGTGCAGAGATGTAAAAATCAATAATCCAGACTGCAACAATGAGGCTCTGAGGGTTCCATCTCCACCACAAACAGACAAAGTTCTCGTCCGCGCTTGTCCCCGCCCCACAAATCCCCACCCCTGCAAAACCCACCAACAGCCGCCGATCACTACTTTACGCCATCACCTACGCCCCCGCCGCCACACAGCCCCACCAATCACACCATCCCCCTCCCAAGCGCATCTGTCCCCCTTCCATCACTCTTCCCAATCTCCCGAGACGGCCACCCCCCTGTTGTCACCAAGAAGTAGCCCACTAATGCACCCCAGATACACGTCCAATGGGTGCATTGGCCATATTTTTCTTCGATGGGGGTGCGTCATGCCGGTGTATGTAACCTGGGAAAGGTTGGCGGAGGGGATGCGCTATGGGCGCTTGGCTTGTGCTTGTGCTATGCCATTGTTTTGAGGCGGTGCGATTGGTTCGCGTGTGGGATGTAAGGCCAATGCGATACTGGTGCGAGCTGGGTGCTGAGAGTTGAGCGAGTGGTGCTGCTTGAGGCCGCGGAGAGACCGAGGCCGTCTTTTCGTTCTGTGCTACGATAGTGGGGATAGCGTCAGGTAGAGGACAGCTTCACAAATTTAGATCTCAAAGGTTGAAAAGTTATGACATATTGACATAATTGTACAGGAGATCTCTTCCACACGCACGCTGCTGGGTAGTACACCCACTCAAAACCCCTTCACTTTTTGTCCCCCCTTTAGTTGCACAATGTATGTACGCACACATACTCAACCGCCGACACCACCCTCAATCCACTTCGTCCCCTCCCTCTCACTATCCGTACTCTTCCTAAAAATCTCCTTCTCGCTCTCACTCGGACTATGATTCCTACCCTCAGGATCCGGTCTCGAAATCCTCGAAGACCGCCCCGCCATCATCGTCGTCCCCATCAGACTCTTCGTCTTCGGCAACTCCTGCTGTGCCCCCACAGTCACAGCCGTGGACGAAGAAGTCTGACTCCCGTCTTTGACAGCTTCGCTGATGACGTCCACATGCTGCGTTTTGTAGATCTGGTCAGGGTGCGTGACGCTCATCCTGTTTCCGGAAAAGGAGCCCGTTCGGAGACCCTTGGCCGTGGTCCAGGTACCTACTTTTCGCTCGGGCGGGTATTCGGTGTCGTGGGTGCGTGCCGCGAGGGTGCGGTTGCGGAGTTCGTGGCTGGCGGAGTTTTCGGCGCGGCCGTTGTTTTCCTCTGTGAAGCCTGCTTTTGTCAAGCCCATTAGTTGATTGAGGACTGCGAATTCGAGTTTGAGTTTGATGGCGTAGATCATGGGTTTAATTGCTGCTTCGCCGACGTAGTTGTTTGTGAATTCTAGGCCGATGAGGATGATGTCCATGCCGATACAGATGCAGTTGATGGCTAGGAGTTGGATCATGACTTTGCGGGTCATGGAGTGGTAGATCGAGCCGAGTAGGCGGACCGTGGAGGTGATGTAAACGGTAGAGATGATGAATTCTTGGATGCAGAAGCCCACGAGTTGGATCCGTTCCATGACGTCGAATTTGGGCGTCCAGAAATCGGCGTTGTTGCTGTTGGAGCCGTAGGTGAAGACGATGGTGGGGACGTGCAGGCAGATGGCGTCGACTATTATCATCCAGAGGATGTATCGGAGGGTGCGTTGGTTACGGACGACGAGGTGGAGGCGCGAGTAGAGCACGAATGCTTGGCCCGTTACCATGCATACCCATCCTGTAGTTGTTGAGGTTAGATGGGGTGCGAATGTGGGTGAGCAATTGATAAGACTTACCGACTTCCACAAAGGGAAGGTCGACCAGCCATGATGTACCGACGAGGAATTTGAGAATGAAACCGAGGCCGTGTAGCGAACATCCCCACGAACTGATCAGCAAAGACCAGAAGTACAACCCCTTGCGTCGTCTGAATGTGTATAGTATAACCAAATCAAGCTCAACAGTATATGCCCATGCAATTGCAGTCCCTGCAGCAATTATACAGTACTCGACAGGATTGTAAGCAAGGGCGCCTGTAACCCCATTGGTGGCGGCGCGCTCAATTAATTCCTGAAACATTTTCGTAGAATTAATTGAGGTATAGTCAAATCGTATCAAGTTTTCTCCGACAGGTGCGCATTTCTCACAATTCACGAAGTAAGAGGAGGGAAGCACGGCAAGTAGGGGATATATGAGAAAGATTTGCTTGGGTCATAACGCAGTGGTGGTCATTGCTCGTTAGGGTCGTCGGTAGAATCAGGTAGCACTGGTAGGAGTGAGGCGGTAGTAGGAGCTTTCGGAGAGAGTGGAGGAGCTGAAAGTGGTGGAACAGTACCCATGCAAGATGAGGGACTGGAGGAGATTAAGTGTGGTTCTAAATAAGCGATTACAGGAATGGTCCGCCAACGAGACTATGGACTATGGCTTGCTGGTGGCATCCAATTGATTTGCGCGTATAGTCTCGGACCTATGCACGCACAGGCCAGCGACGTGCCGAGCAAAAGGATTGGATCCCTGTGCTTACTGACGGGTCGCCTGTTCAAGCGAAGGCTGATATCATCGCCGTATCCTGCATGTAAAGCTGGATTCACTGAGTATAGAGTCACTGGTTTTCCTTCCATTGTCTGATATTGCTTCGCCACAGAACAGCATCTCTTTCGGTATGGCCGATATAAGGTACATGCGAAAACTGTGGCCCTTAGCAATTTACCAACAGGTCCCAGCGTCAAAGAGCTGTGACAGGCTCATAATCGTCTGTGCTCCAGACGGAAGGCATCCCGAAAGGATGGTAACACGGTGACGGGACAAGATCATTAATATCAGGAACAGGAAATCTGACATGGTATCCAGATCAGCGAGCCCTATCACAAGCTAGAACGTTTTTGGAAGGGTGGGGAATCCCTGTAATCGGAGAATATTCGCCATTGGCAGGCTTCAGGGGTTTCAAAAAGGGCATGGTGTGGTATGTTTGGCTTGCGCAGTACGTGATGGGCTTTGTAGATCCTGGAGAATCCGGGGTCAAGATTGGCTCGCCTCAAACTCAAAATCGATAGTGGCACATGCGCGGCTGTAGCGCCCGTAGTTTAGCCAGCTTAGCGCGAAAAAGATCGAATCTCTCGCTTCTTTAAAGTCTATTCGAAATGACTGCATTATGCATACTACGGCCAACTGTCAACTGTCAACTGTCAATGGAACTGTATCCATCAATACACTAGGCACTGAATACTGCGATGCGCTTTGACGTCCAAGTTGAAGTGCTAATTAGGTAAGGCGTTTCTAGCCTTCCCACTACTTTGAAGTGTCCGTTGTGGGTCTCGACCTTGTCTGTTATCATTGAAGTCCTGCGGCGATCGACATTATTGAAGGATTCATCGTTCTTTACAATCAAGCCGACTTGTAGTCTGTCGTAGGAGATAGACCAGAGCGTGAAACCACCTCCTTGTCATTGGATGAAAACACTGGTCTTGTGCTCAATTGCAAACAACGTGCAAGCCATAGCACATGCCATTGAGAGGCAAGCGCAAGAGCTGGATTCGCGGTATCTAGATGGCTCATCTCAATAGATGAAGTGGTGGCGGAGCTCTAGGAGAATAACCATAAAGACATGGTCAGAGCTTCTGCCACTTACAAAAGTTCGCCTTGACCAACCTATCCTGGAACTTGAAGCTCCTGACAAGCCACACGCGCTGTTTTCCAAAGACCAGTCCAGTCAAGGAATGTCTTACATTCTCAATCCAGTTAAGTTTTGGAGACTGTCCTTTTGGCAAAGGAATTGCCAAGTTCGGAATCGATAGTCAGCCTTGGATTCTAGCCTGGTCAGAGCTTCACACTGAGCCGGGGAATACGGAATTCTTACTCTCGAGCACATCGCTCTTGCTGTCTACCAATGCCTCACACAATGTTGGCGGATCTGGGTCGTCATGTGGTGCTCGCTCATGATCTGTCTTCTTTCGCTCCCCACCTACTGTATATGTCTCCGTCCTGACACGTCGTCAAACCTTGTCTCGACAGCATCACACGTTTAGTCAATTTGAAGCTCTATCCCATACCTCTTTCTTCTCATAGGTCTTGGTCTTGTCTACTACCATGTCTTCTTACAGCCCCAGTTTCGTCGAATGGGAACACCAAACACGTCCAGAGACCAACCGATCCGAGGATGGATATCCTCCAACAGCGTACGAGGATGATCTAGCGCTCATGAAAGACAGCACCCTTGACCAGGCAGCCATGATTTATGGAGACATGCTGGCATTTCGCGAAGCAATGGTACGAGATACTTCGCCCTTGCTCGCCATTTAACAGAGAAACAGTTACTGCTCCAAGGCTGACCCGCTTCCCGCAATTGGTCATCTATGCAAACCTCGCCGCACATCTGGATATGACAGCCTCGCGGCGACATTGCCGAGACGGTACTATTAGGGTCATATTCTACGAAGTCAGATCTGGGGGCAAAAACTCGAAGCATCTTCCACACTGACACAAGAGTAGATCACTTCAACCGGGTTCAGCATCAAATACGTACTGTGGATGCTACCACTCAAGGTTCGTCTTCTAACCACATATCCTAGCACATCAAAGATAACTATTCAGAAGGGACTTGTGGATTTTTCAGCTTCGCGCAAAAAAGAAAGCCTACTAGCTACACCTGGAAAAGCTTGGATCGAAGCGTAAGCCCAGCAATATGCCGGCTAATGGATGGACGAGGAATGGGACGGGCTGGCTGGATGTCAGGGGAAGGTGGAGGGGAAAGTATACTGCGATATACGGGAGCAACGTGCATGGTGTTTGAGGTGCTCTTTTGGTCCTTGGGGAGCTGCGTGTCTCGCTTGGTGCGCGATATGGGAATTTGTAAGGATCTCTACTGCTTGCATGGAAAGGCTCTCATCAATGTAGATAGTGAGGAGGCTTTGAGAAGCACGCGTGGGAGTCTTAGAGTCTCCCGTGATAGCAGCAATGAGACTGCGATTGCAGATTGGTTTTGGGAGTAGCAAATGTAATAATAGTTGATGTGAAAGAGCGTTTGACTGTTTGTTAGCCAATACAATGTCACTCGTCGGGCCAAAACATGTCGTCATGGAGGGAATCTCCTCAAGTGAATCCGGCGTACATAGATGTTAAGCTCTGAGAGCGTTATCTCAGTTTGTAGCGTAGAAAAGAAGCATTTCAGGGTAAACTATACTCCGGTCCCCGCAATTCCCCTATAATTTATCCGGCTGAGTCAGCCGGCACACTCTAATTCAAAAATTATTCTTTAGACGTCAAAAAAAAACACCCGGATATAGCTCAAGCACTGTTGCCGGTGTAAATGCCGCTTAAGGTACTGGAAATAGGTGAATACTGCTGGTAGACACTCCGAGGTGGATGCAGCCACTTCTGGGATCATTCACAGCCTTTGGCATTCGCTCGGGCGATGGTGAGAGGTATAGTTGCCTAGCGTGAAATTTGGGGGTGCACGATGGCCAAGGACGCGTCGGAGGTTTGTGGGATAACAAGGTGAGTATTCTGTGAGGTGAGTGTGCAATGAATGCGCTGATGGGTGAATTGCTGGTAGTGTCATGTCTACCAGACCTAAAGGCCAGTCTTGATGAATTGTGGCGGAGGTGAGGGTGAGGCCGCCAAGCTGGGTGTGGTGAGCACATGGTCTGAACGTGAAGTGGTTCGATTGAGAACTCCGTGAGATATCGGTGTGCGCACTTGCCCTTTGTATAGGTATAGAAAAATATAGCATTTGAGTAATGGCGGTGGGATGGCTGAGACTTCGGCGGGTAAGTCGGTTTTTCGCTGCGATGGAGATTGAGGACGAGCTAATGTTGCTGCTAAGAGGTCGAGTTGGCTCTGAGAAATGCCGGCCTGAACCAATGGAATATGCGCACTGGACATCCTGGATGCAAAGGGTATTCAGTATGACCCTATGGGATTTGCCTCTTCAAAAAATGCGGCCATGCAAATCGAAGATGAGCTAACCTTTCTGTACAAAGTAAGATAAGACTTTGAAGGACTTCGATATTGACCCATACAGCATGCAACCAGATGATGGTGAGTGACACAGAGAATCCTCGGTAAGATGGTACAAACTTCGCTACTTGAAAGGATGCCAACAGGGTGCAGTGCCATCGTGAACCGTTCTACAATATATGTAAGTTGATAAACGTTTCTTCTACTGCAGTAGTAAAAGGGCAGAAGTACTCAAGACTCAAGCAAAAAATGCTGAACGGAAAGGAGACTCGATATGAGCTTCTGGATTTCGCCACTTCAAACATTGTGGTATCATTTCGCGAGGTGGGTCTGCCTTAGCGGAAGTCTGCTCAACCTGCATTAGTCTACTTGAAGAAGCTTGCAGCAACGTGTCATTGTCCGTCTCTTTGTTGGCATCTGGCCTTTAAGAGGTAGTGATAGCCCTAGGGGATTACCCCCATTTGTTTGTTGGAAGAAGCTTCTAGCCAAATGTTGTTACCCGTCTCATTATCTGAACTTTGCACTCAAGAGGCAATCTGAGCCATCTCAGGTAGAGAATTATCCCGCTACGTCGCGTCGGACAGATTTTGTTCTATCTTGATTTGGAAAAGGGGAGGCGAGATTTCGGGTAAACCATCCGCCGATAACGCACAACACGCTAACGAATTTCCCTCATTAAGAAAACGTCTTGAAGTCAAGGTCAAGGTTCCTCTTCACCCATCATCCACACACGATCTTTCTTCTCTTTCTTCTACTTCTTCTACAAATACCTAAACATCAAATGGAGCACAAGCCAGAAGACGACGCCATGATCGGAATCACAGCTGGTGATCCAAGGGCGACAGACGAGGCAGACAATAACTCTACTCACGAAACTACGACCGGAGACACAGCTGGAGATCCAATGGTGACAGAAGAGGCAGACAACGACACCATACGCGTAACTGCAGCTGTAGGTGCTCTCACCATAGACGACCAAGAAGATGAGGACGTTGTCGAGAAAGAGAATCTCGTCAAGCAAGAAGAGATCGAAACCATCACCCTCCGACTGGCCGCCTACGCGAATACAACGTTGGAGAAGATGAGCAAGAAAGAGAGATTGGCTACGAAAACAGAGGCAGCGAAGATTTTCGAGGAGAAGAAGCGGTCTGCGGACCTGAAGAAGAAGTGGATTGCGCGTCGAGCAGCTATTCAAAAAGAGGCTGCAGAAGCCAAGCTGAAATCCAAGAGGCTGCGTCCGGACACGGCGCGGCCTGTGGGAAGGGAGATCCGAAATCCGAGATCACGGCCAATTGTTGAGCATACCATACATGATGAGCCGCCAGCAAGCGTGCCAAATGAAGTGTCGCCAGCTCAGACAGCCCCAGCACAGGTCCAGGATCCAGCATCTCGAAGGCTTTATCGATCGCCAGCATGGAGGGCGCCAGCAGAGCTCCAGGTTTCACCATCTGGAAGACTTTTTCGAGCGCCAGCTCAGACAGCGCCAACACAGCTCCAGGTTTCAGCATCTGGAAGGCTTTCTCGAGCACCAGCACCAAGAGCACCAGCACCAAGAGCACCAGCACCAAGAGCACCAGCACCGAGAACGCCAGCACCGAGAACGCCAGCTCAAACCACGCCAGCAACCCAGTCTACAGACCAGGGAAACCGCACACAGGACACTCCAGGTACGGGAGTTGAGAAGAGTCTAGCGGCAGCACAGCCAAAGAAGGAGAAAAAGAGCGTAGGAGCCCGCGCAAGAGATTTGACGGATGCATGGGCAGAGCTTAGCAAGGTGAAATGCGGCTCTGAGGAATATAACAAAGTCTTCAATGATAACGTACGTATGGTCAAGAAGGAAGATGCGACCGAAGAGCAAAAGGAAATTGCTGCGGCCAACGCCAGAAAGAGGAAGGGAGACGAGATGGAGTTGGAGTTGGAGAAGAAGAGGGCGAGAAAGGAGTGATACTGGGATATCGTTGATTGGGTAGCGCGGTGTGGGCGGTGGTCATTAATGTGGAAGTGGACCAAAAGTTGAGCACTATTCTTGTCTATCTCGTGTGGCACAGGCACTCTACAATGGCAGGGATGTCCAGTGTTCGCTCGCTTGCAATCCTCACACTTGTGTAACATAACCTTGCGACTGATTGTATCACATTCGAAATGCACCATGTTACGTACCGATCATGATCAAATACCCCAACTCCATCTCTACCACGTAACAAAACCCACTATTTACAGGTAAATGTCCCAACACAAACCCGACACTACGCAACATCACTCTCCCCACATCACAAATGCTCCAACACCTAATCTGGCCCTTCCCCTACCTACCTTACACCGCTTCCACCAACCCCACCTTCTCACTCGCCTCTAACAGAGCTCGCATCCAAAATCACCCTTTGCATCCAGCAAACATGTCTGTACCCGCCCCAGGCTTTGATACCTGGCTTCGTACGACGAAACAAGATTACTACAATATCACCATCGAAGCTAGGGACGCGCCTGAGCTGATTTGGAACTGTCCCATTTCACCCAAGATGAAAGCAGCATATCCTTACCAGATTCAGTGGGGTGATAAGGTGGCTTTACGGGACGTTTTGGTAAGTGTTTACCTCTACTCTATGTAGACGGTCTTGAGCGGTGTTGACGACTAATGTAGAAAGAAATCTACACCCAACACGGCCCCGTCAAACTCGTTACCGAACACCACGACGTAACAGGCACTATCTGGGTTGGGTGTTATTTTGTAAGTTTTGCCCTTCATACCTTTAACAAAAAACTTCAAGCTGAACAGCCAACAGGGCGCAACTCCAATCAAAACTAATTCCAAGCATCAGATCTTCTTATGCACAAAAGTCAAGGTACGTCCAGCCCCACCCGACCGGCTAAACACGACATTAACAGCTTGAAAGACGCTTCAAACCCCCATCAGCACCCAGGCGTTCTCTTTGACTCTCCCACCCGAGGTTGCAGAGAATAAGAGAGTGCAGCAGACATTTCGCACTTGTACTTTCACGGGACCTTTGATGATGTCGGCAGAAGCTGCGAGGGCGAGAAATAAGAGGTTGGAGATTGAGGCAGGGGAGAAGGGGCTGCGGGTGGGTAAAGTTGATGCTAGGGGAAGTGGAGGGGATGGAATGGAAGATGGGGCGCTGCAGGGGAAGGTAGCTCAAGAGAAGGCACCTCGGCTCAAGGCACTTCAAGATCAGGCACCTCAATATCAGGCACCTCAAGACCAGGCACCACAGGACCATGTGGTAAAAGCTCAGGCGGCACACAACATGGCACTTCGAGCAAAGGCACTTCGAATCCAGATGCCTCAAGGCAAGGCACTTCCAGGACGGGCATCACGGAGGAACGTTGTACAAGACAGTCTACAGTACCATAGCACACACTTCGGTGGAGCACATGGTGCGAAGACCGCAGCTGTTGAGGAGGCAGGACGTGATTGGGAGAAGGTGGATATGGAAGAGGGAGAGGAGGATTGGATTATGGTTCGAGAACTTTGACTGGATTGCTTGAGCTGGAAGTTGAATCGTTGTTTAGATGGTGGGTAGTAGAGGACTGGGTTTTTAATTCATGGAAAACCAAAAGCTCTGATCCGTATATTCAAATGCATGCGCTTGTCCAAGCTTAGGAGTCTCAACGTAAAGCCTGATGGCGTTGACTAGCGAGCTCAGCGCGAGTTCCGAACCTCTGAGGCTCCCCTGTAAGCTCTATTGGCATAGTTCCATGTAGGCCTCATTTCTTTCCTTTGATTTCTGAAGAGCGAGTGTCTTGGTAGCCTAGCCCTAAACCTTATGATGTAAATTATCAAGGCGTCAGATTTCGAGATCTCCACTTTCGCCGAGGTCGAGAGACCGGTGGGCTTAGAGCTCGTTTTCGCTTCATCGCTACAGTATCACTAGGCATGTCAGTCTCTGCACCAGATTCCCAGCCCGATCGCAGCCGAACAAGTAGATACCTGCAAAGTATAAGTTAGCTTAGACTAGCGAACCCTAGTAGTACCATAATTCTCTAATGGCCCAGGATCGAGGCACTATCCGGGTTCGGCCATAGCGGATTGTATGGCCCTTCAAAAGAAACGGAAGGTCTTGCAGATGTATGGGACAACTGAAATTAAAGAAGGAAAAAGAACTTTGTAACGTCAATGGGAATGGTAAGCAGCTTCTGATGGGGCTTTTTCAATGCCCAAATTCGGCACAAAATGCAGACCTTGAATATCATATGAGATAGTAGGCATGAGCATTGGACTTGCCCCTGTAACACTGTACTTTCGTCCCAAACCAAGAGCACGCGACCTAGGGTCGAGTAACAAAAGAGTGGGTTTGAGGTCACTGACGTTTCCAAGGCACACGTAGAAAATAAGAGATAAAATAATCTTTAGGGAAGACCCTTCCGAGCTTCCGTGTATAACAAGATCTCGAAAGGTGTTGGTGCTGAGCCTAACTGACGACCGCCGTTTCGAGGAATGGCACAGCCGCAGTGAGGCTCTTCCACGGACATAGAGAGGAGCGCGAGCAATCAAGAAGTCCGTGTCCAGCAATGAGATACTCACAGCACTCGATTACGGACAACGCTATTGATGGCATCGACTGCGAAGGAGATGTATCGACGAGCTATTGTGCAAAAGAGAGGAGTGCCCTGTAGGGCAGAGATCACGTGACATGGTCATATATCGAGGAGGCCAACCGAGGGTTGCTTCAGCTTTTACCGCTCAAGACAGTCATCAGGGGCATCGAGTGGAAAATAGGTGGCCCACGGCTCTAGCATCGTGTCCAGAGAGGGTAGACTCTGGCGGACTTATTTGTCAATCTCCCTCTCGCCGTCTCCATTCATCGAAGCTTGTCCCTCCAGGTCCACCAGCATAGGTGTATTCCCGCACTTCGTCGAGCCAGGGGATAGCAGACTGCGCACCATTCTTCTCGACAGTTTTGGCAGCCGCTGCATTTGCCCACGAAACCACAGCCGCCATCCCTTTAGAGCTATGCACCGGAGAACGAAGATACTTCATCAGAGCAACAGAATAAGCCCCCACAAAAGTGTCTCCAGCAGCTGTGGTATCCACCACTTTGACTTTCTCGGCGGGTAATTGCCACATCATCTGCAACGAAGTGTCAAGGTAGATCACACCCTCTGCACCAAGAGTGATTGTCACATGCTGCACTCCTAAAGCAATAATTCGCTCGATGTGTTCACCCCATTCTGACCAGCGTGGCTTTCGCTCAGAGATACCAGCGATGATAGCGGCTTCTGATTCATTGACTATCAGATGAGTGATCGCTCCGTAGGCTTCTTTGGGTAGTACTTGTGCTGGAGCAGGATTCATCAAGATGGGTATCCCTTGTTCTTTAGCAGTTTCGAGGACCTGTAGTGTTGTATCCAGCGGTATCTCCAATTGCAGCACAATCAAGTCTGGCTTCGTCAGCGACGCTGGCAGGCTTGTAAAATCCGCTGGTCTAAGACTGAAGTTCGCGTTCGGCGACATCAGTATACGATTTTCTCCAGTCTGTTCCTCAACAATGATACACGCTACTCCAGTCTTCTCTCCGCTCATTACTTTGATACCTTCAGTCATCACTCCATTGAGCTGTAGCCCTTTGATCAGATCCTGGCCGAAAGTGTCATCGCCAACTGCACCAATCATTCGCACCACGACATCCGCAGAGCTGCCATCACCGCGTTCTCGGCGAGAGAGTCTGGCACATGCAACAGCTTGATTGGCTCCTTTGCCTCCCGAACCGGTATCAAAGGATTGGGAGATCAGAGTTTCTCCTGCAGCAGGCACACGAGTCGTGCGAGTGATGAGGTCAGTGTTCAGCGAGCCGATGACAAGTATAACTGGACGTTCCATAGTCGCCTCGTCTCTGGTAGAAGACACACTCTGAAACCTTTACGTTTGGGATCTAACCATCAGTTTAAGTGCAAAGCTTAGGGTCGTAAGGAGTTTTCCATGACATCGGTAGCGCCAAGCCATAGGGCTGACGCTCAATGTGACTTTTCTTAACGGGTCAAATGTCTCTGTTAATACAAAGACTGTATTACCCTTTGGTTAGTATCTTAATCTGTCACCTCTTGAATATCAATAATAGAATTGCACTTAGAATGACGTCATTCTACTCCCAACCACTGATCAGCACTACCATTAGCTCCCTTTAAAGTAGCTCGACATGGCTGGCTATCACCTCTTTGATTCTATTCGTCTTATTTCGCTTCTTTGGAACTAAATTTCATTTTCCTGTGATCCAGTGATCAACCTGCTCATCCATTGGCAATGGTATCCTCGACCCACACCACAACCATTGAGCTCGAACCCACCCACCAACATTCACGAAATCTGCCCGGGCAACTCGACAGTGCCAACCGCCTCTCAAGAGAACCAGACAATATCCTCCAAGGCTCTCGACTCGCAGACTCCGAAGCCCCAGATGGGGGTTATGGATGGTTCGTAATCTTCGGCTGCTCCATCCTTAGTTTCTGGATCATCGGCACAATCTACAGCTGGGGAATCATCCAAGCCGCGCTGCTCGAGCAAAAGCTCTCCTCACCTTCAACGTTATCTTTTATAGGGTCTCTGGCAAGTGCAACTATATCCGCCTTAGCTATCATCAATGCGAGAGTGATCCGCCTTCTTGGGGCGCGGAATACTGCACTCGTAGGCATCTCGCTATTTTCGGCTGGAGAGCTGTTGAGCGGTTTTGCTACGCAAGATGTTGCAGGACTGTTTGTTACGGTTGGTGTGATTATGGGGGTGGGGACGAGTCTCGTCTTTATGGTTATGTCGGTCACGCCCGCTCAGTACTTCAATAAAAAGCGAGGCTTGGCCAACGGCATTGTCTACGCGGGTGGTGGGCTTGGTGGAACTATTATCAGTCTAGCCCTAAACAGCGTGATTGAAAAAGTCGGACCAGCATGGACATTCCGGATCCTAGGACTTGTAACCTTAGCAACTGGCTTACCAGCCGCGTGGCTCATCAAAGAACGCGCACCCATCCGAACACCGACATTCATCGAATGGCGTCTTTTCCGTGACTTCAAATTCATCATCGTCTTCCTGGCTGGAGCAATCGCTGTATTCCCACTCTTTGTCCCGCCCTTCTTCCTCCCCCTCTACAGCAAGTCCCTCGGACTGTCGTCTGGTGCTGGCGCCGGAATGGTAGCTGGATTCAATTTCTCCTCTGCTGTTGGACGACTGATTTGTGGCTTTGCTGCTGATGCTATGGGGCCGTTGAATACGCTGTTCATTTCCCTTCTACTGAGCGCTGCCAGTATGCTTGTGATATGGCCAGTTTCCGACTCTTTCGGACCACTGGTAGCTTTCGTCATCATCAATGGCGCAGCAAATGGTGGCTTCTTCTCCACTATGCCAACGGTAGTAGGTACTGTGTTTGGATCTGCGAGGGTGTCAGTGGCTATGGGTATGATTGTGACTGGGTGGGCTGGCGGTTATCTGATGGGGGCGCCGATTGCTGGATATCTGCTTGAAGCATATGGTGGGGAGAATAGTACACTGATGGCGTATCATCCTGCTATGTTTTACGCAGGGTCGATGGCGCTTGGGGCGTCGGGGCTGGTGGGCTTGGTCAGGCTCAATATTGATAGAGGGTTGCTCAAGAGGCATTGATGGAGAGGGGATGAATCGATTTTGGGACAGTATCGCGAATGTACGAGCATCAAAATTAGTATTGACTTTATGGGTGTAAATACAGGTCCGGTCATGTGCTCGGTTTTCTGTGATTGTGGACTAGGGGCCTCACGCCCCCTGTGCCATGCTCAGTGCAAACGACGCTGTATTTATTTGGTTCTAATAGCCAATCTCCTAGCTCCTGTCCGATTCCCCGAAAGACTTTCATCACACTTATCGAACTCCTCTTCTTGTGCATCCACAGACTCAAATTCAGCGTGGGGGGGCTAACATAAAAGTTAATACACGCACGAGTCCCTTAATGGAGCGGTCTACTTACTCGAAGGAGTATGAAGTGAGACGCCCCGTTCACAGTGAGTGTTCTCCAAGCTTAGCGTAAATGACCTACTCAGTATCTGATAATCTTGAATCACGAATAGTCAGGAGTCGTATATTGGACGCTTTTTGCAGGCGGGGGTAATGAAATCGTTGTAGATTAGGTACCACACCGTCAATAGACTGACAGGAAGCCATCATTCTGGTCAGACCCACTATCGATCATAAACATATTTTTCGGGCCGCAATTTTAGCTCGGCGTCTAGCGCGCCAAGACCTGAGAAGCCGCTAGTCGAACTCGGTAAGGTCTAGAACTCCTGGGACGCTAAGAGAAAGAAGTCCGCTTCTCCGTCTATTCTCTTTTTCAAAGACATTCCTTTCACAGATTTCCCATTCAAATTTCCTGCTCTAACCACTCTGTGAATGTGCAGTGGAAGTAGTGAGTACTACATGTGACCTCCGGGTGTGATAGAGAGGCGTGGCTTGCGCAAGGTGGGGCTGCATGCTGCAGCCAGTAGTCAGCATGGCCTTCAAGCGACCACTACGACAATCGTCATGCCATTCAAGGCTAGCAGACCGATGTGGCAGTAGTGTAAGCTAGCCCTGCATGGTCCAATGTTCCGAATTGGCCAGTACATGATAGGCTGGACCCAAAGAGACGCGGTGGCGCGCTCAATAACAGCCAAGTTCGCTTATGCTGCATTTGCCCGGCCATAGCACTTATATAACTTGTCTGGCAGGGCGTCTGATCCATTTCACCCGAGGTAACTTATCCCTAAGCACACCAAAGAGGATCTCAATAGATATCAACAACCGCCGCGAGCATGGCATTATCATCGCTATCACCGCACGAACTTCTTCACAAGCTGTCGAAGGATCCAGAGAGCAAGAAAATGCTCTATGACACCACAGTACGTATCAGGGACTCTTCTCACAGTCAAAGCCTTGCGCAAGCCATCGGTCACGTGGCCGGCGCCAAACCTCCAACATGGGTCAACTGCATTGGTCAACAATTATGGCAGTCCAGAATGATCCTCTACCCGATTTCTATTGAAGCTCTGGTGTCTACTGTCAACGGTGCAAATAACCACGGTCTTTCACTACGTGCGGTGGGCTCGGGCCACTCATTCTCTGATGTTGCTCCATCTGCTGACGGCAACGTGCTTTTGGGTCCCCCCGGCATGAACAAAGTCCCCAATATCGACACCTCGTTGCTCCACGATACCATATTTGGTGATTTTCTGTTTTCCATAGAGAGTGAGTTTACTGTCCAGGCTCTCAATGAAGCGCTCGACAGCGAAAGCAAAGGCTTGATCAACATGGGCGCCTACGACAGCCAGACTCTTGCTGGTGCGATTTCCACCGGTACTCACCGAACAAGAATACTGCTTGGACCCATCGCCAGTAGCGTGCGGTCTCTCGTCCTGGTCTCAGAGAAGGGGATGATTTACCATATAGAACCTACTAATGGGATCACGGATCCAGCCGCGTTCGCTAATGCAAAGCCAGTCGTCATACTCAAGCAGGATGACGACTGGTTCCAGTCAAGCGTTGTTCCGATGGGGTGTATGGGTTTTGTCTACTATTATACCCTGGAAGTGCTGCCGGCCTATCTTTTGAGAGAGAAACGTACATTCGATACCTGGGAAGCCCTGAAAAATAGACAGGGCGCCGGCAGTATACCTCAGCTACTCAGAGACCATCGACACTTCGAGGTTGACATAAATCCCTATGCGGTGGGCGGTGTTCACTTGAGCACAAACATAGTCAGGAACATCGATAACGGGACCCCCAAAGGATGACGTGACTTCAAAAATTGCATCTCTGACTTACTTGCGGAATGGACACCAGCTGAGTGGATTGTCGTCCACCTGCTCAACTTGCCCCCTACGCTAGCTCCTGGGATCATTTAATCAGGCTCTCAACACCCTTGCGGATAATGATTATGTCAACAAAAGCTTCGATATCATGAAGATTGGCCCTGTGGACAATTGGAAAGCTTTGGCGCTGGAATTATATTTGAATGCGACGGGCGCCACTAGCGATGCTACAAAGCTTGTGCAGCAAGTCGATAAGCCACTCGGCGTCTTCGCCGATGCTGCACAAAAACAGAAGTGGTACTCAGTCGGACCGGTGGCGTTGCGCTGCGCTTCGTTGCGGCCGCGGATGCCTACCTCGCCCCTCAATCTGAGAGAACCACTTGCATTACGAAGCTCGATTTGCTTGATGGCATCAGCCATGGCGAGGACCTCCTAAAGCAAGTAAAGTAAGCAATGTGCATCCAAGGGTTAGAAGTAAGGGTCCACTGGGGACTTGATCATGATACAGTGGCAATCGCCGAGGTGCATGGTATGTTCCCGAGTTATGAACGCTGGCTTTCTGTATATCTGCAGTCGAACTCGACTGGGATGTTTGACAACGCATTTACAAATCGTCTGCGCATTTCCACGTCAAAGAAATGAAGCTTGTGAGGCTCGAGCGCTTGCGTTGTATTTCAATCTCTTTGGTCTTTTTGTCAGTTGCTGCGACGTGACGTACATGTGAAAGCTTCTACTTTCGAACGTTGATCAAGTCAGCGGTAAGATCCTCAGATAAATGATAAAAATACGCGTGTTAGATTGCTTTGTCTAATCGGCTGATCGGGTCGGGGCGTTGCGCAATAGCAGCCCGTATGATGTTCAGTTGCGACACACTGGCCTCAGCGCTTTACATAATTTAGACGTGAAACAATGCTAATTGCACTTGCAAAAGCCCCAGCAACAAGAAATAAGCGATTAGCCAAGCTTCTTGCATCGGAGTACTCCAAGATGTGCCCAAGCTCGGTGAGTCGCAAGCCAGCCGCACGCCACCCATACCGCTACATCAAGTTCAGGAGGAGCCTTGATGCAGCACAATTTTCGAAGCATATTCCTACCTCAACGAGATGATGAAGTTCCTGTGAGATCACACATTATGACACCGCTTGATACTTGAACAAGCCGACTTAGGGCCTGCTGAACATGGTGAGATCCTCATTTCGGCGATGCTCAAGTCGCTATGATCACACACAATGCAGGAAGCTCGGCAGCCGCCAAATCACAAGCAGTGTAGGTCTAATTCTTTGCTCAAATTCGGCAGCTACTACGGGTGGCTGCATTTCCCCGGATTTTTCATCATTATTTCCCTTCCCGTTTAGCGCTATCAGCCATTTGATATCGAGATTTTACGTTCAGCAAAGCGTTCCTGCTACATAGTGTGATTCCACTGAGTTGGTTTCATGCGACGTGTTTAATTAGCTGGGATGTTCCGACCAAAGGCATCCCAACTGTGGGCTACAGGGGCATTTCCATGAGACACATCGTCACCCTGCAGAAGCTCCGAGGCGCCTGCAAGCTGTTTCGATTTCTGCGATTAAAACCTCGACCGCGAAAGTTCCTTAGAATGTCATCTCAAAGTTCTCCCTTGAGCTCGATATAATACACACAGCCTCCGGCGAAATTTACCACTATGACGGACTTCTTCCGGGACACTGGACTTGGCCAACTCATTAGATTTGTATTAACGAATAGCCAGTCAGAGTCCGCGACCAATTCATCGTTGTCAGCGAATTCACAGAACTATGACTTGTGCCTCAAGGTCGAGAGCCAAAGAATAGTGGCGGACTTCTTGGCCAAGCAGGACAGCGTTAGGTCAAGTAGTGAGTCGGTATCGACGCGGTCAGGCGAATCTTTGGCGGCGCTGAGGTGTGGTGCAATTGACGGCGAGCAGGGGTGGGATGGTCCAGATGACCCCGAGATACATTCAGACTCTATCATAGACACGATATCAATATAACTCAAGAGCAACTCTAGCTTAGCTAACCTCCTGCATAGAATCCGCTGAACTTTTCCAGCATCAAGAAGCTTCTCATAACCAACTTGATTTGCCTACTCACCATGTGCATCTATCTCGGCTCGTCAATCTTCTCTCCGGGTATCTCCTCCCTCAGCCACGATCTCCACGTCAGCCCCTCCGTCGCTACACCAGGAACCTCTCTCAGCATCCTTGGCTATGCAGCAGGACCCATGGTTTGGTCGCCCCTCTCTGAAGCCCCCAGCATTGGCCGAAGCCCCATCTACATCGCCACCTTAGCGCTCTTTGTGCTGCTCCAAGTACCCATTGCGTGTGCAAAGAACATCCAGACAGTGCTCATATTCCGCTTTCTGAGCGGCTTCATCGGTTCACCTGCGCAAGCAAATGGCGGTGCCACAATCAGCCACATATAACTGCCTCAAAAACGATCCTATGCCATCGGGCTATGGGAGCTTAGCCCATGGGTCGCACCGACCCTAGGCCCACTTCTCGGTGGCTTGGCCGCACAAGCCAAGGGCTGGCGATGGACCGTCTGGGAATTGATGTGGATCAATGGCACAATGCTCGTACTGATCGTATGCCTTCTACCCGAGACGAGTGCGAGCAATATCCTTTATCGTCGCACGAAGCGACGAGGTGAGAGTCCGGCGGGGACTCGAAACGAGCGGGAACTGAGCCTCGCGCCACAAGAGAGCAGGTGGAGCCTTGTCTATCATACCCTTATCCGGCCGTTCGTGCTCTGCTTCCGCGAGCCCATATGCCTCCTCAACGCCTATACGGCCTTCCTTACCGGTCTGTTTTTCGCTTGGCTGGAAAGCTTCTCCGTCGTGTTCGTGGCTATCTACGGCTTCGATTTGTGCCAGCTTGGACTCGCATTCATGGGACTGCTTGTAGGTGCAGTCGTAGCTTATATCAATTTCGTCATATGGTTTCGCTTCAGTGAGGGAAAGAAGTTTGATGATGACGGCCGGAGAAAGCCCGAGGAACGTTTTGTGCCGCTTATGGCGGGATGCATTTTCATCCCTTTGTCACTGTTCAGCTTTGGGTGGAGCGCGAGAATTGGTGTACACTGGATAGTGCCGATTATTGGTAGTGGATTGTTTAGTTTGGGAACTTTTTCGCTCTTCGTAAGTCTCGTCGGTCAATATTTGGGCCTCTGCGTAAAAAATCTCTGCTGACATGCATTGCAGATCTCCATCCTGAATTACCTTCCAGATGCATATCCAGATTACGCGGCTTCCGTACTTGCGGGCAACAACTTCGTTAAGTGTACATTTGGCGCAGTGTGCTTGCTATTTGCCGGCCCGATGTATCAGAGCTTGGGGCCTGCTTGGGCAAGTACAATGCTGGGCTCGATTGGGCTTGCATTTGTGCCTGTTCCGTTCGTGTTTTATTTATATGGGGATAGAATACGGATGTCAAGTACATGTGCAAGGAAAAAATTTTAGCCCGAGGATGAATCGAGACTAGAATCCAAATACAACTCGACTACTTCTGGTCTCGTACAACAGTGATCTACAGTCATGAACATCCAATGCTTATCGCGTGACTCGTGTGGGTAGGGTAGATGAGTTTTGTCTCCCATACCCGCCCAAACCACGTGCACCGCTCAAACGCAAACTCCTCACAAGCTATCAGGCGGTCTCGTAATCTTCGTCAACTGATCTCCATTCAGTGTCTTCATAATCTTCCCCAAGCCCTCATGGCTGTAGTCCTTCTCGTTCCACATGTCCTTGTGGTATTTCACCTTCCCCTGCTCATCCAGCGTCAACGTCACCAGACTATTGACTGGTTTCGTAAAATGTACGACACGTGGTGTATATTCTTGCTTCATCTTGAAGGCGAGTTGGGTGTCGGAATTGGAGACGATCTCCGTGGCCAGGGTTTTGGACGAGGCCATGACTTTGGGTATGCCTGAATGCCCACAGCATGTTAGCTTCCATATACCATGCGACATGTTCGATCCATATGGTTCTGCGTACCATACCACTGCCCAGCAATCTTATACCTCGTATCGCAGTAGCTCCACGGGTCATCGTAGATAGCCTCTTGCGCATAGACATGCATGTCCTCCTCACTAGCACTGCCACTGTACAGACTCGTGATCGCTTTTACTATTTTCTCCCTTTCTGGAGAGACTTTTATCGAATGCTCGGGATGAGGTTCATAGTCAACGTTTGTGGAAGAGTTCTGAGATGGATCGGGGTTGGAGGTCAGCTCCTGAGGATCAGGTCGGGGCTCGTAGTTTTGCTGAAGGGTTTCTGCGCGGGATGCCATGGTTGAGATGTTTTGGGTGGGAAGGAGGGAAAGACTTGAGATGATGATGTAGAAGAGCCATATTAGTTGCTTGCGGTGGGTGCAGACTAGGTAATGTATATAATGAGGTCATACGTGATCATGAAGCGCGCTTAACGCGTGTGGAGTGGTCACTAGTATCGTCCTGTCTCGGCCATGATCTAGTCTCGTTAATTTTATTATCAAATTTAGTCCCATATCTGGTTGCTCGTCTCCGAAGGAGATGCTACACGTGCTACGTATATAAAGTCTTCCTGTCGTCTGCTCTAGCTCCACCCCTATGCTGCCAACATATCCCTCCAGGATTCCTAAATTGCGGTCCGTGCATGGTTCCCCACTAGGTCGGACTTCATCGTCATCGACTCAGGCCTCCCCATCAGGTGTGGCGAATTGCTGTCCTGCACCAATGACTTCGGCAGATAAATGGTAGCTTTTCTTGCATTATATATGGTCGCAAGCACTCGGAGACAGTTCGGGCATCCAATCCTCGTATCAATCTAGAGGATCTTAGTGGCACGTTTTCACCCCCTGCGTATTCCGCTTCACCAAGATCATGAGTCTCATTATAACTTCGAGACCATTTGGCAGATTCTTTCTCGAGAAAGATGATGGAAAATTCCTCGAGATTGGCAAGAGGGCGAATCTTATGGCATATCTCTTGAGGATTTCAAAGGAGCTGGATCATTTGGATGGGGACCTCCGAGCTTGTGGGTTTGATCTCAACCTCGAGATGTTGAGGATTCGCGATTGGCATACAAGATTTTCTGGTCACTACTATCTTCCCAAGCTGCGGAAAGCCGGAAAGATCCGGCTCGGTGCCATGCGACTCTGTGAGCCCAACACTTCTTGTGAAAATTGTCTGCTGATTAGCAGACTCCACGATTGAGGTAGACCTGTCTCGTAGCTTGCTGCGATAATAGATTTTGCAAGATGGTTTTCGTGGATACTCATAGGATGAGCCTAGAAATAAGAGGCTTGCATCCCTATGAATCCCTATAAATCCCGCGTCCCTCTATAAATCCCGCATCCCTATAAATCGCGCCTCCCTATCAATCCCGCATCCTACCAATCCCGCATCCCACCAAATCGCGCCTCCCTCCAAATCCCGCTTCTCTACCAATCCCGCACTCTACAAATCCCGCATACTACTAAATCGCGCATTCACGCCAAATCCCGCCTCCTACCAAATCGCGCATCCCGCCAAATCGCGCATCCCTCTATAAATCCCGCATCCCTCCCTCCAAATCCTGCATTCACGCCAAATCCCGCCTCTCTATCAATCCCGCATCCCGCCAAATCGCGCATCCCTCTACAAATCCCGCATCCCACCAAATCGCGCCTCTCTACCAATCCCGCATCACTCTCTAAATCCCGCACCTACCAATTCCGCCTCTCTACCAATCCCGCCTGACGCCAAATCGCGCATTCTACTAATCCCGCATCCCTCTATGAATCCCGCATCCCACCAAATCCCGCCTCTCTACCAATCCCGCATCCCTCTATGAATCCCGCATCACGCCAAGTCCCGCATCGCGCATCTCTCCATAAATCCCGCCTCTCTATTAATCCCGCCCCTCTACCAATCCCGCATCTCTGTATAGATCCTACACGCCAAATCCCGCGTCCTATCAATCCCGCTTCTCTGCCAAATCGCGCATCCCGTATCCCTCCGCCAAACCGCGCATCGCGCATCCCCCTACAAATCCCGCATCTACCAATCCCGCATCTACCAATCCCGCATCCCACCAAATCGCGCCTCGCGCATCCCTCTATAAATCGCGCGCCTCTACCAATCCCGCATTCGCCAAATCCCGCATCCCTCTACTAATCCCGCCTCTCTACCAATCGCGCATCGCTCTATAGATCCCGCATCTTCCAATCCCCAATCCCGCACCCCACCAAATCGCGCCTCCCTACCAATCCCGCATCCCTCCAAATCGCGCCTCCCTATTAATCCCGCATCCTACCAATCCAGCATCCTACCAAATCGCGCCTCCCTATCAATCCCGCATCCTACCAATCCCGCATCCCACCAAATCGCGCCTCCCTACCAATCCCGCATTACTAGAAAGGGAAAGTCATACGGGACTGGCCTATCTACCATACACTTACAAAGGCAAGCATTTCCCTCAAAGGCTGAGACTTGGTAAGAGAATTTGGCGTTGTCGTGATCTTTCATCTACGACGGATGCTAAGACTACGCTCAAGACGAATCGGACCTGCTTGTAGGATCCAGAAGCAACCGCATCCTGACCGCCTGATCGACGTGCTCAACGACTTGGAGGACCCATCTGCAAACGCTTCAAGGCTTATGAATAGCTACAACGAATCTCTTTGTAAACTTCGCCGTATCATGTGGCTGGTACGCCTCGCAAGACTTTCATGCTCATAGAGTAGCAGCCCCCTCCCCATCAGCTTGTTGTTGGCGCTTCGCTTTGGCCTCTTCCCTTGCTTCGCGTCGGGCTTGAGTTTTTGTCTTGTCTCCACCATGCTCCTCACATTTGTCATCGACCTTAATGTCGAACGACTTGGCCAGCCTTCTGACGAACTCTGCCGGGGTTTCTCCTGGAAACGCTGACTTAGGCTTCAGGGAGGACGATCCTCGCGGAGCCCTTCCCTCAAGCTCGGCGATCATGTTCCTGCCGAATATGTCCTCAACGTCCGAGAAGGATTCGAGTTTAGCTTTAGCGTCCTTCTGTGATTTTATGCTCTTCGAGGTCACAGCCTCGACAGCGGTCTCTTCATGGACTATTTGCTGCTTCTTCTGGATTTCAGCACGAGTCACCGCGAGCTTTTCATTACTCTTAGTGTCCTGGAGATTGGCCATCTCGGCGTGGGCGTCGAAGGAAAAGTCTACAGTGCCAAGGAAGGAGCAGATATAATACCAAATCGGTTGAACGACTGCGGCGTGGGCCCAAAGAACACCGATGTGTCTGAGGCTGTCATAGAGATAGTGCGCTTGAAGAGCATTACCATCTGCTTCCTTGTCAAGGTCCTGTGATATACAGTCAGTAAGTGATTCCAATTTAGGTCTTGAAAGTTTACCTGCATCCCCCTCATAATGTCAACAACCTTCTGTCTCATGGCAGGCTTTTGAGCAAAGATTCGTGATGTTATGGGCGCTTTCATCAGTCCAATCATCTCCAGTTGATTTGCTTGCATCGCCGCCGTCGAAGGTAATGCTTCTCGCGATGCTCTTTGGCGCGGACAACCCAAGCTCGAAGACGCTTGACGAGATTATCCATATTGTTGGGATGGAGGTATCCAGGATCTTTGTTGGACTTGATCCAGGCGGAGATCATCGCATCGAGCTTTGGATCTGTGGACGGAGCCATGTTGTGATACCGCAACAAGAAACGCGAAGATTGGTAGAATATTTCCTAGGCGTGATGTCTTACGGACTGGTGTTTAGGTGGACAAAGGAAAGATCGGGAGGACGATGGTTAGCGTTATGTAAGATGGAGGATCCTATGGGATTGAATAGTAGGTATGTGTCAAGAGGGGGCATTGGGGACAAGTGAATTTCAGCAGTGTTACGCTAGCCAGGTGAAGTTGAGATCACAGATAGGCCGCTGTCGAATATCTTACCCGATGAGAGTAGTTGCCGTGGTCAATACTAAGCTACTCTAGCAGCTTTTGGTGATAGGAGGATAGGCTGCAATAGCCGAAGATGATGTTGATCTTCTGCCCTGATTTTATAGCTGTATGAGTACTCATAAGCAAGCAGTTTTCCTACATGAAATTGTTCCTGGGGCCTATGTCATGCTTATTGAAACGACAGAAATTGGTCTGATAATGCCTTAAAATTTAGCTTCCAAATCCCATCTGTCGAGACAATCGTTTCATGACGAGAACTAAGGCTTTTTTGTAGACATTTAGGCGAATTCGAACATGGATGTGGAAATACCAAGGACCACGCGTGCGGCTATCGCGCCTCTGGATACTGTTGTACAGACTTTTCAATTGTCCAGGCCTTACGGACTGTAGTCCTTGTTTGTAGCATCAAAGCAAGGTGAGTCAGATAGGGATGGGAAAATTGAATGTGCGCATGCGCCCAGACGAAGCATCTGAACCCGTAACAATGCGGAACGTGCCTCACCCAGGCAGCCATGAGCGCAAACATGCTGGTGGAGAAGTTGTGCAAATGTCAGGTAGGACCAAATTGCTGAATCTGGAATGAGATTTATGTTTGCTGTTGTACTTCTATAGTATCTCCAGGTGAACAGCTTCCGTCTAACCTTTGGCTGCCATGAGCTTTTGTCTTTTGCTTTCGTGCAATCTCGAACGTAGCTTCCTGCGAGCCAATTTGTATATTTTCTCGGACCTCGATCCAGGTAAAAAACGTGTATACACTGCGAGTGCAAGACCAGGCGATGGCGGTTCACAATGGCTAAAGAACATCCCGACTGAAGGTACCATCTTTTTAGTTGTCAACCTCTTCGGCACCTGAAAGTCTATGTCAAATTTGGTCGAAAAACTAGAAAACAATAAGTTGATACATATGAGCTTGAGGCACATATGCTTGAAAGTCTACAAGAATCGAGCTTTGATACGTCTTGGAGAGCAGGAAAGCTGTGATAACATGTTGCAGGCGGGATGCCTAGCGGGCTTTGAAATCACACATTGCAGGTACGGAAGAGCAAAGAAACAGTCACCAAACGCTCAAGTCAAGTCATGGACGGGTAAGTAATGTCTCTAGAAACGGCTCGAAACTTGATTCGATTTTAGGTCTAATTTCCTTTGTGCTCAGGTTGGCACTGGCAGAATCCAATACTGCCACTGTTTTTTACATCTAGCCTCAAATACTAAACCAATCTCGGCTATGAGCCTCGCCTTTGAGATTGATGCCCTTTCAATCACCGGTATCTGTAAGTGATGCTAGGCTACACAATAATGCCCTACCAGAACCAGTGTTACACCATCGGGCAAGCGTTCCGCAAATTTGTTCTCCCCATCATCAATCCATCTTACCTTCCGTCACCCTCAATTAATCCAACCTCCATTTGATCCAAGGTCAATCTCTTCATTTCTTACTACTCAAGCCTTACTTCAAAATGTTCCAGCAAGCCGTTAACAACTTGTACACCTACGTCAACCGTGCCACCATACCGCCTACCACCCTCCCAAAGCCGCAGCAGGATGATACAGAACGCGAACAAATCAAGAAGATGTCCTGGGTACAGGAAACAGCCTACAAGATCGCTCTCAAGCAGAAGAAGCTCCGTGAGGAACCTATAAAAGATATTGATCGCAATCTCCTGGCTAACCTCACGAACGATACCCATTGGCTGAAAGCTGGTCAACCCGGCAAGCTTGTGGCAGCAGTAGTTTGTCTCGTAGCATTGACAACGTCCTGGTTAATCGCTGACACGACATTAGGAGTATGTATCCAAGATGCATGGACCACTTCGATTCTCTTGCGATGGCCCTGACATCACGGGCTTGACTTGGGTGGCGTTTTACAAGGCATGCGTGTCTTCCCGTTCTGCTTCCACTATCAGCTAATCTTCGCAGCCACAGAGATACGAGATTTGGGGCAAGAGCCATGATTTGGCCTACGTTTTCTGGATCGAGCCAGTACGTAGAGCTCTAGTCTCTCGGAGGATTTTAACTAATCTCCACTACTAGACCGATGACCTCACAGACACTCCCTCAAGACAGCTAGCCATGAAGCAGAAGTTCGGTAGATTGCCCAAGGAGCTTGATATCCAATCAGCCATAGACAATGACCTCGAGCACAACATCCAGCCAAGATTCCCGACCATAAGCTCGAACCAAGTCATTCTGGGTCAAAAGATCAAAGATCATCTACGGGAGCTCGATTTGAGGGCTAGCAGAGAAGAGGCAGGATCCAAAATTATCGTTGCGGATAGGGAAGATCGGGTCCAAACTTCTATAAAGTCACGCCAGATCAGAGTAGAGAAGTGTGGCCTGGGAGGGGATGATTGGCTTTTGATTGGTATTACGACAAGCGAAAGGGCTAGAGCTCGGAAGAAGGCTGGTTGAGATGTTAATGGTAGATACTACTAAATGCGTCTGCTATCTAGCAAGTGTTACGTTTATGCAATGGGTTTCGATAGTGGAGAAACGATAACACTCAAATTATGTTACTGTTGCAAGGGTGGCTGGGTAATTGACACGTCCTATTCACTTTTACTGACACACGCGCAGTGTTACGCCCCACTTTTCTGATATCTTGCCTATAAATTAACGCGCAACTGATTTCTTACCTTCCAACATCTCAACATCTTCCCCTTCTTCTACATTCTGACATCCAAGACACCAGCTTCTTATCCTCGAAAAGTCCATAGCTACATCTCAATCGTACCTGAACACCACTGTCGAAGGACTTGTTACCGTCGTTGTACCCTGTTTTCACCTCTATCAAACACACTCATCACAACGCTCGATAAACACAACCGCAATTACTTACTCAATACTGACCCTCTTGACCTACCTACATCAAAACTGACAGCCACACGAGCGGCTAGCAACCATGATGTACTCTCTTACCACCGTCCGCATGATCGGAGCGTTGCAATACGCAGCCATCAAAGCCGAGAAGAACCTGAAGACTGCGAGCACAATCTTGCACAAGGCAGATGCCAATAAAACGAACCGCAATGACACCAAATCAATTGCATGTCACAACCTGAAAGCCTTCCTCCGCTACTTGCGAGACTGGCTGAAAAACATCATCAGCCGTCTTCACCAACAATACACGAAATGGTTTGACTGTCACGACCACTCTTCAGGCAAAATACTTGGAGAGATCCACGACGACGAAGACAAGCAAGAAGATGATCTCTCCACGACAGAGACACCCGCGGTATCAAACTCAGATGCCAAGCCAGTCACCACCCCAGAAGTCCACGAAGACTCAGTCCCCGTCGCCATCGTCCTCTTCGATGCCGACGTCGCCATGCAGGAGGCAATCGTCGGCCGACACCAGACTGATGACGTTCCAATTGGCGCCACTGAGAATATCAACGCGGAGCCACATGACGACGAGGAAGCCGCAGCAGGCCAGACTCTAACAGCCGCCGAGAGCGCCATGGCGGAGTGGGCAGTTGATTTCCAAACACCGCTGCAACCGGAGCCTTGCACGGTGGAGCCTGAGGACGAGCCGCGACTTGAAGATCTTAGTGCTCAAGCTATCGAGACAGACTCATCGCTTGCCTCGGAGTCAGACTCTGACACCGACTCAAGCGCGTCATCGGACACCATCACACAGTCAGAGCATAACGCAGCAACGGTCAATAAGACGCCAGAAGCCGTCGCAACGGCACCAGCATGCCTGTCGAAGGAGGCAAACGACGTCCAAGTCGAGTCCGCTACGTCGTTGCCAGTGTTCGACGCTGGGATTTTGCCTGCCACTGTGCTTGACACTAGCAGCATTTCTCTCAAGGATTTCGAGAAGATGCTAGCTGCTACTCCTCCAACGGACCCGAAGACGAATGAATATGAGCAGGAAGTTGACCAGGCTGCGAAGGATGTTAATCCACCTCAGGTTGTTGATCCGTCCTCCCAGATCGTTGATCCATCCACAGATGCTGATCCGATCGAGGATGCTGATCCGTCCAAGGACGTTGATCGCTCCCACGAGGTCCATAATCCGCTCCAGGCTGTTGATCCGCCTCAAGGCGTTGATCCGCTCCAACCCGTCACCGCAGCGATGAAGTCAGCCGTGCCCACAGACCCGCAGCCCACCAAGCCCACCGCTACTACTGTCCTAGACAACATCCCCATCAATACGCCCAACGCTCCTATGGGCCGAAAGGAAGCACTCACAAGCGACACCGCTGCCCCCACCACCGCCCTAGGCTCCAACGACTTTCCCACCGCAGAAAAAGCCAACAACCATCACGAAACCCTCCCCCAACAGGCCACCAACTCCACCCCCCCTTCTCCCAAATCATCACCCAAACTCCAACCCGGCCCCATCTTCGGCACAGGCCAAATCATCAGCTCCTTCGAGCCCCAAGTGCCCCACCAAACCCCCACCGCCCCACCTCAATCCAAAACCCGAGTCGTAACCCCCGAATCGCTATGGAGCAGCAAACCAATCCCACGCGGCGCACCCTGCCCCTGCGGTTCCAAACACAAGTACAAGAAATGCTGCGGTAAGCTACCCAAGTCAGCCGAGTCCAATGGGTCAATTTCTTCGCATTCGCGATCGACTTCTAACGGCACGACGGCAACTGATATAACCATTCCTGAGTGCGATGAGGGCAGTAATGATGGCTCGAAGCCCGCGGCTGGCGCGGAGGGGAGTTATTTTGATGTGATCTTTGGTAATCACAATCGCTTTGCTGACCATGTGATGGTGTTGGGTGCTTGAGGTGGCGGACTTTTGGGCGTCTTTGGCTCATTGAAATGGATAAGAGCGCGGGATGGAGTGGAGGATGAGCTGCGGGATTTACAATCATGCGAGTTGAAGCCGAGAATGTTTTCGTTTACATTTAGTATTGAATAGATGCTTGCATTCAACACATCAAATGAAACGCAAGGAAGCACATGGTGAGCAGTCTTTATTTACAAGCGATCTATACCTAGCCCCACGCAATCACTCGTCTGTGACTGAAGCGAACTTCTCCCTCATTTTCTCCAGCAGCTCGTCATACTGTGTCGATGTCAGTATGTCATTCCAATTTTGGACTATAAACGACTTGCCTTCTTCGAGATCTTCTCCTCACCCTCCGAAGGTACCTCAAACTTCATACTTCGCAAGTCAGTCTGGAGGCCACTGGTCGATTCTCTGACCTTGGCCCAGCTGTGGCCTTGTGCAATAGCTTTCTGGCTCTCGTCGTGGTAGCCCATGAACGCCTTCATCATGTACTCAGTCTTCCACATGGGACAGAACTGGTCGTAGTCACTGTAGCCATTCTGCTGTAAGAAGTCGTCTTTGAGCAGACCTGCGACGTCTAAAGTGATCTTATCTGGGTCACCAAGGGCGGATTTGCCGACCAGCTGCACAACTTGATCTAATTCTTCGGAGCTGGAGAGCAGCTCTCGAATGCGATCTCTAAGCTTTGGGAATTCCGGGTGGTCTTTCTCGTAGTATTTGTCGAGGATGTTGGTGTACTTGCTGTAGGATTGCGAGGTATTGACCGATGGGAAATGCTTTCGTTGGGCCAGCTTCTTGTCGAGACCCCAGAAGACTTGCACAATGCCAAGCGTACTACTAGTTACAGGATCTGAGAAATCGCCACCAGGGGGGCTGACGGCTCCGACGATACTGACACTGCCTTTGCGTTCTGGGCTTCCAAGAGCGTAGACTTGACCAGCACGTTCGTAGAAAGAGGCGAGTTTGGCACCAAGATAGGCTGGGAAACCTTGATCTGCCGGCATTTCTCCTAGACGCCCAGAAATTTCTCGGAGGGCCTCCGCCCATCGAGATGTGGAGTCTGCCATCATGGCCACGTTCTTGCCTTGGTCACGGAAGTATTCTGCGACAGTGATACCGGTGTAGATGGAGGCCTCTCGGGCGGCCACGGGCATATTGGAGGTGTTGGCGATCAGAGACGTACGCTTCATGATGGGTTCCTTACGGCCATTGATATCAATGGAGAGCTGAAAAAGGATTAGCATAAGCAGTATCATGACCAAAAATTAAAAGCTTACTTCAGGGAAGTCCATCAGCACTTCAGCCATCTCATTTCCTCGCTCGCCGCATCCGACGTAGATGATGATATCGCTGTTCGAGAACTTTGAGACCGATTGACTGATGACAGTCTTACCACATCCAAAAGCACCGGGAATACAGACAGTACCTCCTTGCACACTGGGGAAGAGGGCATCCAACACACGTTGTCCGACGATGAAGGGCGAATCTGAGGGCAGCTTCTCCGTGACGGGTCTGGGCACTCGAACAGGCCATGTGTGCATCATGCTGTAGTCCGAATTTTTTCCATCAAACTCCACCTCTAGCAGCTTCTCATCCACGTTGTAGCTGCCCTTCTCCGCAATGTGTGTGATTGTACCTCTTGCTCGGGGTGGGAGGAGGATCTTGTGGTCGTCCAGTAGAGAGTTTTCGTAGACACTGCCAAAGATATCGCCCCCAGTTATATGATCCCCAACCTTGAGCTCTCCAGGCGCAAAGTCCCATTTGATTTCTCGGCTGAGCGAGGGAACAGAAAGACCGCGAGGGATGTAGATGGAGTCGGAAATGGCGGAGATGGACTTCAGCGGTCGTTGGATACCGTCATAGATAGTCTCCATAAGACCGGGGCCCAGCTCGACTGAGAGAGGCTTGCCCGTTCGCACGACTGGATCGCCCACGGTCACACCAGCTGTCTCTTCGTAGACTTGCACTGTAGCTCTGTCTGCGTCGATTCGGATGACTTCGCCAACCAGACTCTCGTGGCCCACTCGAACCAATTCGTACATAGCACATCCAATCATGTTCTCCGCCACAATGACGGGTCCTGAAACAGAGTAGATGGAGCCATACTGGTCTTCTCCAGCTTCTTGGCGGTGCCGTTTCGCATCTTTCTTCTGTGCAGAGGAGAAAGGCAATTAGCGACTTGGCGGAAATGAGAGACAAGCGACGGAGCTGCAGCTTACAGGTGCCATATTGGCAGATGTCTGTTCTTCAACGAGAGCTTCGGCGGGGAGCTTCAAGTTAGGTAACGTGGTCGCAGGAGTTGTTGGAGAAGTGGGCAAAGGTGGCAGACCACTGTCGGCTCCTTCCTCGACCGGCTGCTGTTGCCAAGAAGGTTGAGAGCTTAAATGGAGGTCGTGTGGGTGCTTATTGACAAGACTCCAGGGTAATGTGCGAGCTCTAAGTCGAGGTCGAAGTCCCAGCATATACCCCGGCGGAAATTGATAGGTCAAAGGGTATTCGGCCTAAGCTTGGAGTGGGTTTCAAAAGTCACCTCATCATGACTCCATGATAAGGCTAAAGTCAAACTGCCGTAGGGATCTTGCTATACGGGACTTCTAGGCTACCGTAGGAGAGATCTCCCCGAATCAACCACGCCAACCCACCAGTCCACCTCGAAAGTCGACCATTCATGTCCCGTCTTTCGTCTTTACAAGGTACAAGTGTTCAAGTATCTTTTGCTATACAGATGAGCTGCACTGAAGACCACAGTACCTTCGTAGAGCTCTGCCTAATTCGAAGACCGGTTTCCTTGTTTGGGACGCAGGGAGCGAGGGAGTCTATATTTGGCCTGATTGTTAGCGCCTGGAAAGCTGGATCACCAGGTTCGGTGTACCGCTAGGCAGCATCACTCCAGGAAAGGGTTTCATACGAGTATTGAACAGAGAACTATCTGGGAAGGAACGTGACAGCTGCCACATATCTTGCAGGGTCATTCTCATTCGTGACTGTTTTGATAGCCACGGACAAGCGTTAGAATTATACCGTGACTTGGAAACGAGTTTATGAAGACAGATAGTACTTGTATTTCTAGTCGAACGCGTGCAACACATGATTCGGTATCCAAATACGCGTAGCGTATGATTGGTAGTTGAGATCGGTCGAATTGATGTCGGCGTAAGCGGCCGCCCAGCAGTTAGCTCCAAGTCGAGGTACCTACAAGCGACTACTACCCACTTCTCCGGCCCCCTACACAAACACATCCACCTTCAGCATTGTTTCTCAATAGTCGAGGAAGCTTGGTGAAGCTTTCTTTGCTTCTATACCTGCCAACTTGACCGCCGGCCCACCTACAAACACCCAACTAGCTCCTCACCTCGCTATCTGGCTTGAACAAATACCGCCGATTGTATTTGACATCCTGCCTCTCTGAAGCTGAGCCACAACGTGTAGCACTCATCACGGAGTCGATCAATTACCAAAGCATTTAGATAAACTTCTCCTGATTCCCAAAGCTACCGAAGCGTGGTGTTCATCTCATCTGAAAGAGCGGAGCCGCTGGGGAAATACAAGTGCACCTGACACATGCTGTGGGCTATACTCGTGATCAGGACTGCTGGGAGCTCTGGGAACTGAGCCCCAGCCAACATCAGCGGACAATCCGCTATAGTCGACCTGGCCGACGAAGCCCCCCATAACCAACAAGCCCCAACCGCTCCCGACCACCCAATTGTCATAGCACCATCTCCAGAGCCTCCACTACTGGCCAACATTCACCGGGCAGTTGCCTTTAATCAATCTAGGCTTTTGTCAACACCGTTCGAAGTAAATATACCACCACCAGCCAGACCCCCAGTTGCGGAGTTTGCTACCAATCCTCGACGGCGAAGACGAAGCCGATCCCCAGACTCAGACGCGACTGAACGAGACCCGGACGAGACTGAGCAGGACCCCGAACAGATTGAGATCGAGGCAAGCACCGAGTCAAGTTATACCCCTAGACGTCCTTCAACAGTCGAGCCAGAGGAGGGTAGCCGGCGGTCTCAGGTGGCGAGGCCGAAAGCTCGACAGCCAAAGCGCCGACGCCTGATGAATGAAGATATGCGCCTTGACCCTGCTACTACAAGTTCGAACGATACACAGCATCACGCGAACGGCACAGCTCCCACTGCCCAGAAAAATGGCATCTCAACTGCAACAAATGGACACTCCTCTCCTACCAACGGCACAACTTCACACCGGAATGGGTTCTCAACATCGGTAGCAAGGAAACAAACATCTACGTTTTATGGTCATGACAGAGAAGAGGTCACACGGTTATTGATACAAGGGCTGGGGGACCTGGGATACGACAGTTCGGCACATAGACTGAGTCAGGAAAGCGGATTTGAGGTGGAAAGCCCTTCGGTAGCAGCATTTCGAGATGCTATTTCACAAGGGCGGTGGTCAGAAGCGGAGTCGTTACTATTCGGAGTGGACTCTGAAGCGGATGGTGCGGGCGTTCACGTAAACAATGGAGGATGGCCTCATCCGGGTGGCCTCAAACTTGCGGAGAGTGCAGATCCAGACAGTATGAGATTCAGCATACGGGAGCAGAAATACCTAGAGCTCTTGGAGAAGGAGGATACAGCGAACGCCATGATCGTATTACGGCATGAATTACAACCTTTGCATCATGACCAATCACGTCTCGGCCAGCTGGCTAAGTAAGTCATCTTGATGCTAGTTTCGCAGGGACAATTTTTTGCTCCTCTAAAATTGGTCTTAATGCTGACATGTTTAGGCTGTTGGCATGCTCTACTTCGGACGATTTGAGGAATGAGGCCCAATGGGATGGTGCCACCGGTAACTCAAGGTCTAATCTTCTTCATGAGCTATCAAGTACGAGAATACTATTCCTTGCGGCAAAGACGAAGACTAATCATTCTTCGTAGAATCGATATCCGCATCAGTCATGATTCCCGATCATCGGCTGGCTGTCCTATTTGACCAGATAAAGCAAAGCCAGATCTCCAAATGCCTCTACCACAATCCCTCAACCTCGCCATCATTATTCACAGATCACATGTGCGACCGAACGCAATTCCCTCTCCAGACTCTCATCGAGCTTAAAGAAGCTGATGGTGAAGTATACTGTGTGGAATTCTCGCACGACGGTAAACGGTTAGCAGCTGGCGGCGGCGACAACACTGTGGTGATCTATGACACGAGTACCTTCCACGTTCGTCAGACGCTGAGGGAGCACGATGCTGCCGTAGTACTTGTATCATGGAGTCCAGATGACTCGCGAATTGTTACATGCTCACAGGATCATACAGCCAAAGTCTGGGATACAAGTGTACGTATTGGTCTATCTAACTAATGTCGCGCGTTGACTGACATCGTATACAGACCGGGCAAAGGCTGTTTGAAATCAAGCATGATAACCAGCCAGTTTCAACCGCCTGCTGGGCCCCGGACGGACAATCACTTGTGACTGGTGCTCTCGATAAGCAAACCCAGCTATGTCTGTGGACTATGGACGGTCGACCTTCATTCAATTGGTCGATCGACTACCGAGTACAAGATTGTGCAATCTCCCCAAATGGACAGCGCATGGTCACGATATCTGCCGAAAAGCAAATAACAGTTTACAACTTCGTTACCCGAGATGAAGAGTACAGCATGCTGCTCCGGTCCAAGATGACCTGTGTCAGCATCACCCGCGATTCGAGATACATACTCGTCAATATGGCAGATGACGAGGTCCAATTGATTGACATCGAGACAGCAGAGATTGTACGAAGATTTCTCGGCCAGAAACAGCGGAGCTGTGTCATACGGAGCTGTTTTGGTGGCGCGGATGAGAACCTGATCATCAGCGGTAGCGAAGGTACTTACTGCGTTCTTTTACAGGGGCACCCTACCATGCTAAATAAAACTACAGATTCGCGAATCTACATCTGGCACAAGGAAAACGGCACGCTGATTGAAACTCTGGAAGGCCACGGAAATGGCTGCGTAAATGCTGTTGCCTGGAATTCAGCGAACCCAGGCATGTTTGCCTCTGCTGGCGATGACATGATAGTTCGCATGTAAGCAAACAACCCAGTCGTTCCTTGCGACCTTTCTGGACCATTCTGACATACACGATAGTTGGTCTAAAGAATCACAACCTAGCAACTCACGACGGAGATTCAGCTCTCACTCCTCAACGCATCGTGGTAATGGTGGCCGCTCAATGTACGACTGAGGTCTCTACAAGCATTATATAGAGCATAGTTCTTGTCTCCGGTTCCCTTTTTGCATAGCACAGTACTAACGGCATTTGCGTGGCGAAGGATGGTATTCTGATGTGGGAGCATGAGCACGAGTGTCAGGAGTTCATTCCCTGCCGAACGAAGGGGCTACTGGGCGATCGATGATTATGCTGATGACTGTAAATAGCATACTTGATGTACCACAATCAGACGGTTTGACAAATTGTTTAAGGTAACGCAGCGAATTTGGTCTTATGGCTAGCTGCTTCGTTCTTGGCAGCTGGCCGCTTTGGGTGTAGCGTGAGACAGGGGTTTACTGGTATCAACAACGTCAATCTGTCGCGGCCCCAAAACCTCCAACAATCCCCATACCTCTCTACAGCGTCTATAGTGTCTTGTGTTACCTTTCTAAGCTCATACATTCCCCAAATCGACGTCAGGATCGACTGTTAGCTCTATTTACCATGGCCGCGACAGCTGGCCCTTCGTAAGTCGCCCAAAGTACCAAACATTGCGGCCTAAGTTGACAGACAGTGCAGTATCAGCGTCAACGACCCCCAGCTCATCACCCTCGTCAACAAGCTCCAGGATGTCTTCACAACAGTCGGTGTACGTATTTCGGCTTTCAGCCCAAGCTCCACTACAATCGCCGCTCCGCAAGCTGACGACTCTTTGTGCCCTAGGTCCAAAATCCTATAGATCTACCCCAGATAGCAGTGGTGGGATCGCAGTCAAGCGGGAAGAGTTCTGTACTGGAAAACATAGTTGGCAGAGACTTGTACGATACGCCTGCAGTGCTTAAGAGACGGCGCTGACAGCAATCCTGCAGCCTACCCAGAGGAACTGGGATAGTCACACGACGACCACTCATTCTCCAACTCATCAACCGCGCTCCTTCTGCCAACCTCCAAACGAACGGTGTAAATGGGGTCGACGGGACGTCAGACAAAGAAGCCAACGTGGACGAATGGGGCGAGTTTCTACACATACCCGCCCAGAAGTTCTTCGACTTTAACAAGATCAGAGATGAAATTGTCAAAGAGACGGACGCAAAAACAGGAAAAAATGCAGGCATATCGCCCTCGCCGATCAATCTGCGGATATACTCTCCTAAAGTGCTTACCCTGACGCTGGTGGACTTGCCTGGGTTGACGAAAGTGCCGGTGGGGGATCAGCCAAGGGATATTGAGAAGCAGATCAAGGATATGGTCTTGAAGCAGATACAGAAGCCAAACGCCATCATCCTGGCTGTTACGGCGGCAAATACGGATTTGGCCAATTCTGATGGGCTGAAGCTAGCCAGAGAAGTTGATCCAGAGGGCCAACGGACGATTGGTGTGCTCACCAAGGTTGATCTGATGGACGAGGGAACCGATGTCGTGGATATTCTGGCTGGAAGAATCATACCGTTGCGGCTGGGCTACGTGCCAGTGGTGAATAGAGGGCAAAGGGATATTGAGAACAAGAGGGAGATCCACTTTGCGCTGGAACACGAAAAGAGCTTCTTCGAGAATCACAGAGCTTACAAAAACAAGGCTTCGTACTGTGGAACACCATACCTTGCTCGGAAACTCAATCTTGTATACCCCTCCATGAGATCTTCGATGCGTATACTGACTTTGCCAGATCCTAATGATGCATATCAAAAACACTCTACCTGACATCAAAGCCCGAATATCTTCATCACTCCAGAAATACTCTACAGAGCTAAACCAATTAGGCGACTCGATGCTTGGCAACAGCGCGAACATTGTCCTTCAAATTATCACAGAATTCTGTAATGAATATCGAACAGTCCTTGATGGCAACAACCAAGAGCTTTCGAGCATTGAGCTTTCCGGCGGTGCCAGAATCAGTTTTGTCTTCCATGAATTGTACTCCAATGGTGTCAAGGCAGTGGACCCTTTCGACCAGGTCAAAGACATCGACATCCGCACCATACTCTACAACTCTTCTGGTTCGTCTCCAGCACTTTTCGTTGGCACCACAGCATTCGAACTTATTGTCAAGCAACAAATCAAGCGATTAGAAGATCCAAGCTTGAAATGTGTCTCGCTAGTTTACGACGAACTCATCCGCATCCTCACTGGCCTTCTACAAAAGCAACTTTTCCGAAGATATCCATCACTGAAGGAGAAATTCCACCAGGTTGTAGTCAGCTTTTTCAAGAAGGCCATCGATCCTACGAACAAGCTCGTCAGGGATCTTGTCGCTATGGAAGCCTGCTACGTCAATACTGGTCACCCGGATTTCCTAAACGGACACAGGGTAGGTGATATTTTTCGTCGCGTGTGTGCTTGCGAACTCCTTCCACCCAAGTCGCTCGAAAAATTGGTCTCAAAGACAGACCTTGAGGATCTCAACAGGCCTCAAGTATCTCATTTGAATACATCTAGTCTGTCATCTGTTATGCAATCTAATCACTTTCAAAGTACTAAGATCTGTGGCCCTCGACAGGCAATGGCAATCGTTAACGAACGAAACGCCAAACCCACCCAAGTCGATCCCAAGACTGGACGTCCACTTCCTCCTGCAGTACCACCACGAGCAGCTAGCCCTTCGCTTGATCTGCCTTCAGATGCCAATTCGGGTTTCTTTGGCAGTTTCTTTGCGCCGAAGAACAAGAAGAAGATGGCTGCTATGGATTCGCCACCGCCGCAATTGAAGGCTTCCGGGACGCTGTCGGAGAAGGAGGCGAATGAGGTTGAGGTTATCAGTATGCATGCAGCTTCCAAGTATATTTCTATGAAGTACTCAGACTGATCGTGAATGCAGAGCTGCTGATCAACTCTTACTACAACATCACACGTCGGACCATGATTGATATGGTACCCAAGGCTATCATGCTCAATCTTGTGCAGTAAGTCTATGCCTCTTCCTCTGCTTGCACCATCTCAGTTCGGAACGAAGAGAGAACCATACTCACTACCTTGGCAGATTCACGAAGGACGAAATGCAACGCGAACTCCTCGAGAATATGTACCGAACCAACGAACTTGACGACTTGCTGAGAGAGAGCGATTACACGATAAGGAGACGAAAGGAATGCATGCAAATGGTGGAGAGTCTGAGCAAGGCGAGCGAGATTGTGAGCCAGGTACAGTAGATGGTGGTGGCGAAGGGTTTCTACGCAAAGATTGGGCTGCGGGTGTGAGCTTATTCGTGGTTACAGTGCATGATACCTCTGTTTTGGCGTTATATCTACTCTGACTTCGGTCAAGTAGTGGGTGTCATTGCTCATCAGCGTGTGCAGATATGGATGATCCATTATACATCGGAGCGAACAATAGCACTAATTCACCGCATCATCAGTGTACAAGCGCCTTTGCTGCTCCCTCATGCCAAAAGTCCACGTGAACAACAGCACATCAAGCGAATTCACTCGCAGAGTCAGAAATATCGCATCTCCCAATTGCTAGAACCTGCCTGGATGCAAGCCTCTGAATTCTGTTCCCACGACTAAGAGCTACCGTGGGCATCCCGATTAGAAAATGTAGCCCGGTGCTGCAGAACGGGGTTATACTGATTATGTCTGCGCAGATGTGGGCAAATAGGAGAACTACAATTACACTGGGACTGATGAGCAATTGAAAGAAGCACGTAAGACCACTTATGCTAGGGTAAGCTACTCTTTAGACTCTTCATAGTTGGGGTTAGCTAATAATAGGTATAGATCAGAGCTCAGCCATAACCATAGACTTCAGCTCCGTCGTGAACAACAAAGTGACTCAAAGCCCAATTGCGCTTCTAGGCCACTGAGGTGGGAATGAACAAATTGCGACAGCTAAAATTTTCCGACCGGTCTAAAGAGATAAATAAACCATTCCTACCGGCGTATAAGCAGCTATTTCTATTTCGTTTGTCAAAGTTATTATAAATACCTCATATCAATTGCTCTGGAGTGTGTTGCGAAGGCCATAGTCCTCTGTTCATGGTCAGCCTTGTGAATTCCTGTAATTCCACATGCATGCTTTTACATAAGAGGGTCTAAGCGAGATTTGTCCTTGCCGATAGCTCATTGGCTTTGAGGGCAGATTGATTGCTGGTAGAGGATTAAGTAGTGCAGGTTAGAAATCTGCAAGAGGAACAGTAAAACCGTGGTTTAATGTAAGTTCGTAGCATACAGGCGTCTTTGAGCCCGAGAAACCTGCAGTAATGTAGACTTGCATTCATCGTAGGAACTTGCTTTTCATTCCAATAATGCAGTGAGCCAGAAATAGATCCATTAGTCTCGAACATTCCCAAGTAAATCATCTTGCAACGAAGGAAGGGTCTGCTACAACGCCCTCCGCCCATGGTAAGCTCTCGAACATGACCAACACCGCATCGATTTCGAATTCGCCAGTTACAAAGCAGAAACATCCGGTACCTCTTTTTGAGTTTCCACATCTGTCCCAGAGACATCGGCAGACCTTTTTCAGCGACAGTGTGCCGCCCTCGCAGCAGCATGTCAAGGAGCCGTCGCAGAAGCTAGAAGCATTACACTCGAAGAAGCGCAAGGCCCCTTCGAGTGGTGAAGCTCAAACTTTGATAGCTGGTCTTTTCGATTCCGTGGCGGAGCATGCCGAGAAGTTAGCAAAGATGAAGCGAAAGAAACAAAAATCCATGAAAAGAACATCTTGACCAGTTCAGGGGCCAAGCTGTCAGTTGTGAGCAGTATGACATCTACAATGAATCAGACCAAGCGGCTATTGAAGAATACTGCATTTGCAACGAGTATTACTAGAGCTTCAATGGTTGACAGTGAGTCAACGCATCTAGTGGTTATACCCAGAGGTTGTATGAGCTGTTGGACATGGCGAACAAGGCATGCTTCAAGACATAGGGCAAGACAGTGGAAGATATGTTTGTGACGGTTCTGCGAAGAGTTGGGGGTACAGGAGGAGATTATGGGTGGTTCACAGTCTATGAGTTGTCCACTAAGCTTGTCTACAATGAAACCAGACATTGTATTCTAGATGATTACATGCCGAACGGTAACCAATTGAGATTGACCACGATTAATAAACTCACTTCTTCTTGAAATCAGCTTATTCTTTGTCCGATCGTGGTTCGACGCCCAAGAGGCAGCATTTGTATGATCCTGCACATGTCTTCGTTTTCCTGTTCAATACGGCGGTTGATACTCGTCTTTGATAGACTCAGTTGAGGAGTCATTATATATGTCACTTCGTTTTTGGTAGATCGCACAGCAAGCACGCAGTGATGTCGGTACAACTCCATATCTCTTATTTCTAGCTTTCGAAATTCTCCACGTCTCTGGAGTCGCAAGGTTGTGATATTGTTGCACAGAAGTGTTGCCAGGCTTTCTGTGTTACCCGCAGTAGCAACCAGATCTAATTCGAAACAAAAAGATTGATCTTGTTCCATTATTTCCTGTCCATTCGGCGCCGTAAGAGAATCGATGCTCTTGATTTGATGACACTTCTCTATCTAAAATCTGCGACTACTAAAAACGTTGAGTGTTGCCAAACATGGACAAACCAACAAGCAGAAAGCGGAAGACTGAGATCAGCAATGACATATTCAATGAGGAGGGCGGGAAGAGAAACAAATGGGGATCAAGGGATGTAAAAGAGCCAGGAGAGTTCGGTAAGAGGCCATCTGAGAGATACCGAACCCCTTCGGATAAGAACCACGACGAGGAAGATCTGTCAACAAGGAACTACGAAGCACATGTAACAGAAATGACGCCCGCAGAGCCACGATTGAAAATTTCCAAAGCGGCTTCATCAGTCAACAAATCTCTTGTCAAAGATATGATGGTAACTTCCGAGGAAGTCCCTGCTGCAGCCACTACCCATCACCAACGTTCCGTGAGAAATTTGAGTGAGGACAGTGGCCGGCGCAACCTGCCTGAAGAGCGTTATGCGGATCCTGTCCCTGACCCGCGGCGAAGAGGCGCGATTTGGTTCGGGTACCCATCGGGCCAGGGCCATTATGAAGCTTCCAGAATGGATGAGGAAACTTCGAGTGAAGCGAAAAGAAAATGAGTCATATATTACAACAGAAGAACAAAATGAGGGCTGTGATGAACCAAGAGGCTGGCAGAGACGGAGCATCGTCACCACGCAAGACTTGTCGATAAGGATCATCAAATACCTGCGTACGAAATGTAGGGTCTCCGCAGACTAGCTGTTTCCATCTAGGCATCCATTCCAACCCTTCATCATAAACTCGCATACTCTCCGCAGCATTACACCTTGAACATCTCCTTTAAAATCTTTCTCCAAATCATGGAAATCTCACGGAGCTGGTCGAAGGGAACGATGAGCGTAAAGGGAAGATCAAGCCTATGATGTACAAGTTGCGGGAGAGCATAATGATCGCCTGCAATGACTCTCTCAACGCTTTCAATGGGAATGAGGCTTATGGCTATCGGCTCTTGAAGATGATCAAAACCCTCCTACACCTGCCACGTAGAATACCACAGCCAAAACCCGCACCGCCTCCTCCGCCCTCTCAACCAGCACGAACAAATGATCATGCAAGATTCCACTAACGTTATCATGTTCCATTTCCTTCTCTGCTAGTAGTCATTCTGCCCGGGAAGTTGTAGGTTTTTAATATCATCTGTAGGTCAAACTTAGCATTCATTCTTGTTCATGATGGGATTGGTTTTACGTACGTGGTGATTGATGAGCACCGCTTGATCTTCCAGTACTGTGCATACACAGCATACCCGTTGGACAACCAGCCAAGGACGGCTACGTATGTCAAGACCCAGGTTGCGTAAGGCTTGAGCTCTTCGCTTCTGGCTTCGGAGATACAGCCGAGCGTAAGGAGAAATAAGAGGAAGCTTGCGAGATCAAAGATAAAGACCTGCGTTGAGCTTTCAAAGAAAGTCGCCCATAGGGAAGAGCTGCATTCCATCTCGAAGAGGATAAGCTGTCTGATGACGAAGAATAATGAGAGTCGTATGAGAAGGTTGAGGCCCGGTATGTTCCATGGTAGTTTGGCCCAAGTACAGAGCTGGCCTCGAAAAGTCTGAGGAGGAGCAGGGAGATTGGGAGCACCACCAGCATTGGGGGGTTTGGGATTTGTGCTTGCCATTGAGTTCTTGTCCTGAGTTGTGGGAGGGTAAGACGTGGATCGGTAAGATGTGACTTGATAAGGTGGAGGCAGAGACCTTTCTAGGTCGATAGGCCTGTGAGTCATGGCTTCGAGTGTGCCTTCCATTTGATTGAGAGTAAAGTGAGGTAGTTAAGTGAGAGTAAAGTGAGGTAGTTAAGTGAGAGTAAAGTGGGGTAGTTAAGTGAGAGTAAAGTGAGCAAGAGCAAAGTGAAGGGGAAGGTTGGGCGGGAGGACCGGCATCTTCATCATCCTCGGTTCCTTTGGGCTGGGGTTTCTTGCCATGCTGGTATACTATGACGACGCTCCGATATGCTAGTAGTCCAGAACTCGTAAATGTACTACTGAAAAGTCGTCACCCTAAGAATGTCGAAGTATAGAGACGAAGGTCTGGGTCTCTCAGGAGTTAATGGCTACAAGGGGAAGCTACCTTCGTGGCGGAGGTCTGTATCGGCCAAGTGCTCGCTCTGCGACATTTGTGCTGGTTTACGGACGCTGCAAGAGATCATATGCCATCTTGAGGTCGCACGAGATACTACCTCATGTAGGTGTACAGCTCTTCCAAAGAGCTCTCTTCATACCTGCGTGGAGAATTCTAATTGAATTTTTCCGCTGCCGAGAGCCGGTCTTGGCAATCTCCCAATTAATCCCATCCTCAACCTCTCCCGGACTGTTTTTAAGCTGCAGGATGGGCAAATCTCGTTAGATTGGATATGGGACCCACCTTCGTAGCAGTTGCCTCGCTGTTTGTCTTTGCCATTAACATTGTCAGGTATCACAGGGGCACTCATCTGCATTGGTACGTCACTGTGCAGCTCCAAATAATGCGGGGAAGCTCAACCGCCAGCCCAGATTGATCGATATCAACAGCCAATTTACTTCCGAACGCGTTGTTTGTTTGCTTTTTACTGATATTTGGTGTTGCCAGCAGATTCGTGATGCCTAATGATCTTGACACAAATTCCTCCATCACCGCCATCGCATTCCTGAAGCAAAGGCACCTCCACTACAATGTCAACGCTCACGCCGCAGACGAACGGGTCTGTTGAGCAAAGAGTCATGGACACCGCAGAATCAACAGGCCGAGACATTCGGAATCACATGCTCTTTGAGGTCTCTACAGAAGCTGCCAATCGAGGTACGGGAAGCTGCCTCTGCTACTGGGATACCTGCAGCTGATACATCTTAGTGGGAGGTATATACTCGGTCATCAAGTCGAAAGCCCCAGTCACTACAGCTGAGTATGGGGACCGGTATACCCTTATTGGCCCTCTGAATCGCGTTTCGGTATGTGGTAGTTGATATCTTCCCAAAAGATTAAAGCTCACAGCTCTAGGCCGCTGTCGAAGTCGAGCCCCTCGTCCCCACAAATCCGGAACTCGCTGAAACGATCAGATCTATGGAGGCTAGGGGCATCACTCTCGTGTACGGTAGATGGTTGATCGAGGGTGCGCCACGGATACTGCTCATCGACACAAAGACTGGTTATCGATGGTTAGACGAGTGGAAGTCGGATCTATGGAACACGGCTGGCATACCTTCTCCACCTGGTGATGATGAAACAAATGAGGCAGTGGTATTTGGGTACCTTGTGGCTTGGTTTCTTGGCGAGGTAGGAGTCTGCAACGAGAGGACAAAGCCTTGGGCATAAGATGACAGTATTACAGTTCGTCTCCCATGAGAGGAAGCGAGCTGTCATTGCCCATTTCCACGAATGGCTAGCTGGAGTTGCTCTACCCCTGTGCAAAAAGAGGAGGATAGACGTGACCACAATCTTCACTACGCACGCCACACTGCTTGGGCGATATCTCTGTGCTGGGTCGGTGGACTTCTACAACAACCTACAATATTTCGACGTGGACGCAGAAGCTGGCAAACGTGGCATCTACCACAGATACTGCATCGAAAGGGCAGCAACACATGCCACTGATGTCTTCACTACCGTTTCCCACATCACGGCGTACGAGAGCGAGCACTTACTGAAGAGGAAACCGGACGGTGTGTTGCCCAACGGCCTAAACGTCAAGAAATTCTCTGCTATCCACGAATTCCAAAACCTGCACCAACAGTCCAAAGAGAAGATCCACGACTTCGTACGGGGACATTTCTACGGCCACAATGACTTCGAGCCAGACAATACCCTCTACTTCTTTACAGCAGGTCGATACGAGTACAGAAACAAAGGCGTGGACATGTTCATTGAATCCCTAGCTCGATTGAATCACAGTCTGAAGAGCTCTGGGTCGAAGATGACAGTGGTTGCATTCATCATCATGCCAGCACAAACGACATCATTGACAGTGGAAGCATTGAAAGGACAAGCAGTCATCAAGTCACTCCACGATACGGTAGAGATCATCACGCGAGAAGTTGGGAAACGTATCTTTGACCGGGCGTTACAATGGCATGATGGTGAGGAATTACCCGAGCAGAAGAATCTGCTAAGCAGCTCTGACAGAGTGATGCTGCGGAGACGACTTTTTGCCATGAAGCGAAACGCTCTTCCTCCAGTGGTTACGCACAACATGGCCAACGACGCAGAAGATCCAATCCTGAACCAGATTCGCCGAGTACAGCTCTTCAACCATCCTTCCGATCGCGTCAAGGTCATCTTCCACCCTGAATTTCTCAACTCTGCAAATCCTGTCCTACCTCTCGACTACGACGACTTCGTTCGCGGCACACATATGGGCGTTTTCCCGTCATACTACGAGCCATGGGGTTACACGCCAGCAGAATGTACTGTCATGGGCGTTCCCAGCATCACTACAAACCTGTCTGGCTTCGGATGCTATATGGAAGAGTTAATTGAAAACTCTTCGGATTATGGTATCTACATTGTTGATCGACGCATGAAGGGCGTGGACGACTCTATCAACCAGCTCACCCACTTCATGTTTGAATTTGCGTCGAAGAGTAAGCGGCAAAGGATCAACCAGCGGAATAGAACTGAGCGCTTGAGCGACTTGCTGGATTGGAAGAGAATGGGCATGGAATACGTAAAGGCTAGGCAGTTGGCTCTTAGAAGAGGTAGATTACAATTGGGCAGGTTGGATTCCAATGCGAGACTGACAATGACCACAGCATACCCAGCTTCCTTCGACGATGACTACGATGAAGCCGCAATTTTCGATGCAATAGAACCAAAGCTCGCGCGACCTCTTTCTGTTCCTGGATCTCCTCGTAACCGCTCAGGCATGATGACACCTGGTGACTTTGCATCGCTACAAGAAGGGCGGGAAGGTCTGAGCACCGAGGACTACATAGCTTGGAAGCTGCCGTATGTGAACTGCCTTTGAAAGATGGATGTCATGATAGGCAACCATTGCTAACGATTTCCATAGTGAGGAGGAAGACCCAGATGACTATCCCTTCCCACTTGCCCTAAGGTCGCCAAAGAAGCCTACGCCTATGGGCTCGCCGCTACCAGGGACCAACGGCACGAACGGCGTCTATTAAAGCCATTTAAGAACATTAGCAAATCTTGAGGTGCTGACCACTCGGGATCATTGATACCATTGTATACCATCTGTACTGTTCTTTGGATTTCTTATCAGTCTTCTCTTCTTCATTAGCGAAGCCGTCCGTGCTACTCCGTAAGAATGCATAAAGCTTGTACAACTTGCTTCCTATACGAAGTTGCTCGCGTATTCGCATTCATCTATGTGCTTTTCTACTCTATCAAAAGCGCCTCATAAACCTCCCTGTCGCCCATAATGGTCGGGTGACTCGATTCACAATAATTGCAATTCGTACCGACACTATACAATAATGATTGTCTCTACGACAAGCGCTCTTCATCTTTCCTCGGCGTATACAGTACACTGCCTTCCTTAGAACAATGTCTATTATTCCTTTTGTCCCAATCCTTTGTTCATTGTGTTCCCCATCTTGGTAGATATCAAACAACAAAGAATCTACAATGGGTTTATTCGCACAAAGCCTTACGGTTGTGCGATTAACACTTTGAAAGTATTTCCTTTGTCGAGCGAAAGGTCTCCGGTAGAGAAAACCTTGATTTCCCTTCTACATCTCTTCCTGAGTACTACACAGATCATCAGCATCGTTCTCAAACTCCAGAACACCAGATCAGTCAACATCCAAGGACCTAAAGAGAAGAATCGACTACATCCACTCTTCTTGGCCACTCAGACCCAAAGACCTCGCACAAGCAAGTTGCTGCAGTCCTGCAATCGTCTTTATCAAAGCCATGCCTCGAACCAAAACCTCAGAATCGGCCAATGTCCAGTTCCCCGCAAGTAGTGTTCCTCGTTTTGGGGGAAATGTCAGCCGAACGGCAGCTCGAATGTTCGCAGCGCCAGCGGCGGTCGTTGACAGGCCAGTCATCATGGCCAGTGTAGTAGATAGTCAAGAAAATAATGAAACAATTCCACCTAACCAAGCAGTGCGAGACCATACTAATGAACAGCATGAACGTCGAATAATTGCGATGCCAGTGCAGCATAATGAAGCTGCTGGTCAACGACGAGGACAAGAGCATCTTCTGCGGAGACAAGGCAGAGTCAATGACCTGAGGGGTCGCGCAAATGCTCAAAGCAGTGCAGAGACTCCTTGGAACAATGCCACGACCACCACTTGTTACCTAGCAGCTGAAGCTTGCCAGATCCGGAGGGGCATCATACCAGCTCGGCATGCCGCCGAACCTGCAGTGGCCGGCAGCCAAGTCACAGCTACAATGCCACAAGAGCGTCTTCACTTATCCGGTCCGCTGACGAGTGAGGACGTTCCATCGATCCCTGCTATGCAAGGCGAAGGATACCATTTCCCCCACAACATCGTTCGCACGCTCTCACCGCAGCAAGTAAGGAAGGAAGCGCAAGATGCGCTCGAGAGTGACGTTCGCGCAAATGGTGTGGAATCGCGGGAGCACGCTAACCATTTAGGACATGAGACCCAAGGGCAGCGACGTAGATGTGAGCATGGACATGAGGAGAAGGCGCGGACCAACGACCACGCCAAACGCCTTAGGAGTGAAGCGCAAGCTTCGAATAACTCTGGTGTCATGCCGAGCTCACTTCAAGCAGGCCGCGGGCCTTCCAGGCAAGTGTCTGACCAGCCTCCTTTCATCCCTTTCCCGGTTGCACTTGTCACTGGATTCATTGCGCACTTCGCTCCCAGGAACACTTCTCGTGGTGTTAACTCAAGCAATAGCACTGGTGATAGGCGTAGTTGGAGCACTGATCCGGCTTTTGCGCCGATGAGACGGGCAATTGCTGATGCTGCTAGGGAGAGGAGGATTAGTAGATTGATCGGTTCGATGAGGGGTATTTGAGAGGCTTTAGACAATGGGGTGATGTAGACGGGCTACAGTTCTGAGACGGAGGAAAGATCTAGGGGATGGGGGCCTGATGATGTAATGATGTGGTGGTCTGAGAATATATTAGGTTGGTGAAGGTGTTATAGAAGGAAAGACAGTTGTGTCTGATGCTAATGTCTAATAGTACTACTGGAGTCATAGATAAGTCGAACACTCTTTGCGCGCCATTACAAGGATAAGAATTTCCCACTGATGTACGATCTTGTTTGAGAGATTGCCATTTGCTAAGGCAATTTTATAGAGAACACTTCAAATCGCGCCACTTCGCCTCAGCCTCAAGCATCTTTGGCGCAGGCCTTCGTCTCGTGCTCACACCGTAAATAGAAGTGAGCCATTACTAATTGGAGGAATTCGGAAATGGTAAGGCTGCCAATACGCCAAGCCGCTAAGCTTCACTAAACTCTTGGCGCTCATCACTTGTCTTGACCTCCTCCCTTGCTCTCTACGCAGTCGACTTTGCTGCGGCGACTAGGACCTCAATGCCTCGATGACAAGACCTGGCAGCTGCTCAATAGAAGTCCCTGATGTTGGCTTGAGCTTCCACGAGGCTCGAATCAGTGTACGGAGTGCCTGGGGACGCGCGCTACTCAGCTTGAACGGTCTTTGTCTACAATGTGGTCGCCGCGCTGACTGGATCTTACAATAGCGGTTTTTTAGGCTGCTGTTAACTGGTGGGAATGTTTGTGATGAAAGCCCTACGACTATTGAAGAAGAAAGAAAACACAAAGAATGATTTGAGGCAACGATTGGCATTCATGCACTCGACGAGGCTAGCTAAGTCCATGACAGAGTACTTTCACATTTCGCTGATCGTCCATATAAAGACATATACTCATGTATCCAGCCGTGGCTATACGAGCTATGTTACAGGATTCCCTCGCCAACGCAGACGATGTGAGGTGATGAGAACGTAGAAATAGATCGTAAGGCGCGGCTCTGGCGGGAAACAGAGAAGGCTTGACAGCATTCGAAGCAAGTCAAGATAAGAAGCAGGTAATCTACGACGATATCGGACGGAATTGTATGGCTTAGTAAGTGTTTCGAGTTGTTTTCGTTGAGGATTGTTGATGTATTTCATGAGACAAAGGAAAAGTTCAAATGCAAGATTTTCTAAGCAAAGGCATGAGTGTCCAAGCACTGGCATGAGTTTCCATAACTCTCCCCGAAATCCACTTAAAGCAAATGCACGCCAATTCGAACAAATTGACCCTCCAACGCCCTCCCTACAAGTTCTCTGAAACGTGCCATATCAGAGAGACGGTTCCAAAGAATATCAGCCTGTGATCCACACACATCTTCTGCATCTTCTGTGACGGCAAGTCTCATTACGGCAACGGGTTCTTGTTTCAATGTTCCCAGCGGCGCAGCGATGACAGCTCCAGTAGTCATACATATACGGATTGGTCCTCGGGAGACCGGTGGTGAGGATGTTATCGTTGCTCGTGGTGTGATTATTGTGCGTGTCTTGGATGTCTTGGTCTGGGATCTAAAATCAGCATCTATGGATTTCAAAACAATTTAGCCCACGACTTACCAGTCTCGGGAAAGGCCTCCTCGTTGCTGATATCGTGTTGGGACATGACTGTCTCGTGGAATACTTTGCCGCTGCTGGGATCGTGCTGAGACATGGCTGTACGATCTACACATCGCTGAAGTAAGTCATAATCCGTCTTGAAGCAGGTAAGGAATCTGCCCACCCGTTGAAGTCTGTCTTGAACAAAGATAGAGAATATGTCTGAGATGGGTATGCTGCTTGAGAATCGAGAGAGCGTTTGTTTGACCTCGATGAAGCTGACTGTGTGCAGAAGAAGAAATACACTGAGAGAAGGAAGTAATTGACAGAAGATATACACTGAGAGTCGTGGTACAATGGACGTGGAACATTGATTGTATCATGATGGTTGTACCAGAACTATCGCGTGACTACTGAGCGGTCTTGCTGCAATGTCCCCTGAGTTTCGTATCAAGAAATACACCGAGAGTTGTGGTATAGTAAGTATGGCACAATGGGTGTGGAACATTCATTCCACCATAATCGTGGTACCAGACTCATCGCGTGACTACTGAATGTTTTAGCTGTGCTGTCCTCTGAGCTTCATATTGTGCTATTTGCCTCCACTTCGACTCCCGGCCGAGGTTCTGTCTTCACTGCTAAATTCAGTCACTCAGTCTAAGGACGAAATAACAGAAGGGCAACAGCGTCTACCTGCCAACCCTGAACAGATCCACAAGGCGGTGGATACGACTAGAAAAGCGCATCTTGTTCCAGCAAGGCTCTGACCAACGGCCCGTCAAAGCTGTGCGCAGCCAGAAACAGCGGAGACTTCCCCTTTCCATTGACAGTTTTAACATCTGTTCCAAGACTAGAAGGATCGCGAAACATCCTTATTTGGAGACACGCGCGGTCCTTCACTATCAGCATCCGACCACTTATGACAAGCTAGATTGTGAAGTATACGATTGCCTTCGGGATCTATCTTATTGGGATCTCGCACATTCATATTTGTGAGTATTGGGTTTAGAGCTTGAGACGGTTGCCTACTGGGATGACTCATACGCGGATGAATTTTGCTTCTTGTTCTCTACCATGGCATACGAATGTTGTACTCCAGTTCTCTGCAAAGACGTATGCAGTAAATAGGTCAAGAATGGAACTGTATCACGGCATAGCAGGGACAAAGTGGTCTGCTGCAAAGCGGCTGCGTAAATTTCATGACACACCAGCGAATGTTGCTATACGGTCAGAGAAATGTGCCATCTGACTAATAGCTAGCAATAATTAAAATCTACGGCTACTTACCGCTGTCAGATGAAGAATACGGCCAAGTACCCAAAACAATTACCCTGACAGAGGAGTATGCGCATTCAGTGCGAAGGCACAAACTTCACGTGAGGTAGATCGAGTGGTGAATCTGATCCAGGTCCTCAGTCTGGCCTGGCACTGCCATTCTACTATACTATCGTAACCCACCGATTGACCCAAGTCTATGCAGCTTTCTACTCTGGAAGAGAATACTGTCACGTGACCAGAGTATCGTTTACAAGCCTGCCCATCAAGCTTAAAAGGCTGCTATTAGCAGTCGCATTGACAGGGGAATTGTGCCCATCATTAACTTGGTTCCAGATAACGTAGTCGCCTCCGGTTGGGCGTACCCAGCCCGCTTTAGTGCTCAGACAAGTGTACATCTTGTACACCGTCAACGTCAGGCGTCGCATCTTCGGCATCAATTGAGCGATGACGCCAGCTACAAGCGGAGCAGCTAAATTGCAAATGTCAGCTACCATGGTAGTAGGTCGGCGGCCATGATGTTTCTCTTACAGTATGATGTTCCACAAACAGTTCGACACCCCGTTGGTAAATCTGCCGAGGCACATTGGCTGTTTTCACCCGGTGCATAAATTTGTTGCCCAGTGCCATACCGTTCCTGAGAATCTGCGGCTGTTTGTCCACGGTTGTTTGAGTTACCGACTACGATAAGGGGCAGCTGATAATCACCCTGTGGCCAGTCATTGCCGAATACAGCCGGGGTGGTATCCACCCAGCGCCGTGCTTCTAATCCGCCGGCTTACAGATTGCCTTCAGCAATGTTGGGAGGGACGTTACCCGCGGCACAGACAAACATGAACCCCCTCCTTTATCATCTGGCGCATTTCTCCCGCCATGTGCACCCAGACCGAAGTCAACGGGTATGTCACAGGGGCCGTCGAGCCCCGGGAAATACTTACCACACTCCAGCATTCCCGGCGCTTTTTCTCAATATGATTCAAGCAGTCTTCATGATTCGTCTATACGAGGCTTTGGAGTGATCGGACATTTTTACGACCACAAGGGAGACCTCCTTCGCTGCACCGTACGTAATACCCACCGCTTTCGAAGCAGTACAGGTGCTGTGGCCGCAGAATTCTGGGTAAGCTTGAGCTATTGCGAGCGATTCTCTTTGATACTTTCTGTCGATAAATGGTGCTAAGCAATAATCTATATACACCCACTCGACGGTACGGCCGTGAAAATATCGATGCTTTTCGATGCCCAACTCCAAGCGAGGAATGAAGGTTTCATCTCTCGCGTCTTCGGATATAGGAGTCACATAGTTCGGGTAATGGTCAACGCTGGCTTGACCTGGAGGTTGTAACAAAACCCGCAGCTCTATCGGCGCGGGATATTGCGTTGCGTACACAACATTCGAGGAGGCCGTTCTGTTTGCGAACGACGAAATCTTGGTTGCGAATGGCTGTCCACTGATCTCGTGGAGATGTATGTCTACTATCTATTACACCGTGAATCAGCTCTGCAATCCCACATTTGCAAATCTGTATACTCACCAACGGATGAGCTTGGATCTGCACCACAGCTCCAGGCTGTAGCTTTGCAACCCAGAAATAAATAAAGGGAGTGTCTGGTAGCTTCTCATAGGGGATGTATACGTTCGCTGATGTACCCCCGGCTTGTTGGGTGATAGATTTCGTAATCGCGGTTCCTTGGCCGGGAGCAATGATCTTTGGGTCCATAATATACAGGTCGTTGGCTACAAATGCTGTCGCTATGAGGCAATACCAGCGAAAACCTTCGCGAGAATGTGAGAACGTGAGAGATCCATATCCACGACCAAGTGCTACATCACTAAGCTTTTCATATCTATTGCTCTGCATTTTGTAACTAGTTAATCCAGAATCATCCTCTCTTGTGAGAAAGTGAAAGAGAATGAGTCGGTGTGTGTTGCTGTAGCAGTACAACGAACGCGACAGGCGTTCATAACCCGACTGATCCTTCTATGCCATCGGATCGACCTAGCTGAAGATTGCATATCCAAAACCAGCGGCAAGGTCTAAGGTCCTGCCATGGCTACGCATTGAAAGAAGTCCGCGGTTAGTAGGTGCAAAAGAATGCTCAACAAAGCTAAATTTGGTGTTATCCGCGCATGAGCTACTGGTGGCCAAGCCTTGTTGCAGAGTGGCACCAATATTTCCCTCTGAAAGTGCCTGAAAAAGCGCCAAGACAAGCCTGTTAGCGATGGAGTATTCTAGCGCAGGAGTCATTGAACTTTACCGAGGACCAGAGTGATATCTTGGAAGCGGGTATAAATGTTTACCTGACCATTGAAATCCTCTATTTGATACTATGGTGGTACTCGCTTTTACGTGTCTTGTAGGCGGCTGCAAAATTTTGTAGGCCTGTGCTCAACATGAAAATTCCAGGCATTGAAGTGTTGAAGACTCCGAAAAGATTCGAACAAAGGGCAAGTTGAGACAGGATGATAGGGCGACAGGTTTTCTAGATGAAGGCGAGGGGTTTAGGCTGTAATTATAGGTACTGTAGCGTCCTTGCAGAGGTGGTCCTCAGAATAAATAGTAATCCGAACATCTTTTTGCCAAGAAGGCCAAGCTGCGTAATTCACGATTGAGCATAAAGAGAATCATGAAACCGGTGCAAAGAACATGGAACAATACAGCAATGATGTGGCGAGTTTAGAAGAGTCAAGGGTCTTACACAGGTGACGCTATCATGTAGATGAGCTACTAAATACAAGGGGATAGTGTAAAACGCTAAGCACTATGCATCATACCGAATCATTCAAGCTGCTTGATCTCTGAAGGATCACTGGGCGGCGTAACATACTCCGCCTTGGACCGCTCGATCTGAACAGGAGGTGGAGGCAAGCTGATTTTCTCCGGCGGTCTCCCATTTTGTATAGGTTTTTCCGGCGCGTCGGCCACATATCCAGGCTGCTCGTGCACGTATTCAGTGCTCAGATTCGCAAAGGGCGCGGGCTGGGTCATGGGCTGCGCGCTTATGGGAGGAGTGGGGGCCGTGGCCTTACTTGGAGCCACCGAGACAGGAAGGCTTGTGTATGATGGGGCCTGGCTGCGTGGGGTCTCTGGTCGACTGTTCGGCACCACGTTCTGTGTCCTCTGGCTTTGAAAATTCCTAGAATGTGAGGCCACACGGACAGCAAGCGAATGTAGGGTGGCCGCCGGTTCTTTCCTTTGCTGACCATCAATGCTTCCCACACCCAACGCCGTCATCTCGCCATCTTCACCTGCTTCGATCCACCGTACAGGAGCCGACAAGAAAAGCTTTTCGCCCTCTGCACCCCCTTTGATATCAAGACAATCTCGTACTTGTGGATCAAGGACAGGCATCATTCCACATTCGAAATCCAATTGCCCGCCATATTTCTTGGGTATGTCTTCGATCTCCATGAACGTCGATAGAGTTGGCAGGACTTGATGGGGGGCTAGGATAAAGATCTTTGAAGTTGTAATGGGGTCGAACCATCGCTTGATCCAGCCCCACACGGTGGGAAAGAAAGATGGTGCGCCGATTATCTGACAAGGTTCACATTAGCTCCTGGACAGATATGTAGAAAGCGAAGAAGCTCACAAAGATCCTGTCTAGAGTCTCAGGGTAATGTGCTGTGGCGAGTGTACTAGCATCCTGCATGTGGCCCTTTAAATTCCAGAATTGCTTCAGTCCAACTTTGGAGATGTCAACGATGTTGTTCGATTGGTCCACCGGTGTCTCTGGGTTCGGTCTTCCAGGCACAGCAGAGCAAAGAGGCATGACGAAACGTGTGAGGTTCTCGTAGAGGGCGAAGAGCCGAAGCATCCGCGAAGGTCCATGTGCTCCCTTTGTTTTTGACTTGGATGTTGAGGACGCATAGGCTATCATCTTCTTCGAGTCCAGCTTGCCCACTTCATACAAGTAGACGGGTATACCGCGTTTGTCCCGTCTTCCTGTCCATTGGGGATACTGCAAACATCAGGGAGACACACGACGATGGGGCGGGGGGCCTAAACTCACAACGCTCCGGGCTTCTTGGTAGTCATGTATGTCTATTTTCTCATACAATGCATCGAGGTCGTTCTCCTTCCGCCAGACCTCGGTATCCTTGAATTGTACATAAGCTTCTTGGGGGACAAACTTGCGCGCACGCAGATACCGGCTAGCGAAGAATCAGCGGTGTAGGTTTGCTTGCACGAGGGCACCCAGGCACTTACACGAGTGTGCCATCGTCGTGGCTTGCTCTCGTGTCGTCGGTAGCTGGGGTGTAAATACCCTGTTTTGCAGACAATATCTTGAACTCCTCGAAAGACTTTTCTTCCTCTGATGTGAGGTGCCCCAGGTGGCCCACCAGGCGATTCTCAGCTTGGGCGGCTTCAGCGGGCGGAGGGCCGTGCTGCTCGTCGGGAGGCCCGTCTTTGGTCATAGTGGCCTGTCACCTCTGGAACATACTCTACGTTGGGGGCAGGTGCACAGAGAGGCGTATAAATAATTACTCGTAGGGTGGCACGGAAAGGCTGCCCAATCTCGCGGCGCGCGGATGGAGCTGAATTGCTGACAGCACTATCTTTATGCCAAGCAACATATGACGGTCCCCATCGGAGCATTAATAATCGTTTGATAAGGCTGAAAACATCTCCAGGGTCCAGATTACATATCCACAGTTCACGTGAGACGACCAAGTTCATCCTTCTTTCTTACCCATTCAGCCTAGCCATTGCAAAGAGTGGGATCCAACAACAAGCAGTACTCGCATCTCTCAACAAGTCTAACACATCAAAATCAAATCTTGAGGAGAAACCTAATAGTGCCCAGCTCATGAGCTGCTTCTCGTCTCTTAAAGATATATTAGATTTTGTGCGGTGGTCCAGTCGGCCCAAGGCCAAGCGAACCCCTCTCGACCTTCGAGCATATGACTAGTTCTACTGTGCCGCCATCAAATCATCTTCTTTCGCGAATCATTCGCAATCCTTGGTTACCACACCTCGTCGTGTCATATCCAGCTAACTTAATCAAGACTGGTCGACAGTCTGACATCGCAGCCCAGCCCGCAGGATTCTGCCAAATCACCCAACTCTCTTAGATCGTGTGAACAGCGCCTTGCAGATCTCGCCTACGTTGTCCATAATCCTTCGTCTGGCCCAATTCCCGCGCGCAGAATTTTCTCTTATCACAAGACGCTATTGGATTTCCTATCTCGCTCGTTGCGGATACTCTGTGTTGTTGCTTTACATTTGTATTTGTTGACTACAAGTTACTCTGCGTGTCCCATCTGTTCTCAATAACAAAGGGGTGACTGCAATTCCAGAAAGAAAGCCAACTGGGGACGGGTCAATTGAAGCAGATCCCGATGTATCAACAACCATGAAACCCTGCTCTGCGTCGTAGCTGATTATACATCAAGGTTTATGATGACTCGGTCTCTACTCTTGATGACGACGTGTACGCTCTTGCTAGAACGAGAAATCTTCCTCTAAATTAATTGAATCTTTAGCCGCACAATATACACAGCATCACTGAGCAGCAGCATGGAGCGATACTCCATGGACAATGGCCGCATATACCATGCTTTCAAAGGCAGAAGCTATGTCATGCCAAACAACGAAAGCGGACTTGAACGTCTTGACTGAACACATGAAATGATCCGTATACTTCTAGGAAATAAACTATTTCTAGCCCCAATTGCAGAAAAGCCGAAACGTATCTTGAACATTGGTACTGGTACTGCATATGGGCGAGTGAGGTTGCGGACTTCTTTCCAAAAACAAGAAATCATTGGAACCAACTTGAGCCCTTCGGCTGCATCATGGATATTTGCAAACGTCAAGTTCGAAATTGACGACCCGGAAGCAATTTGGGCTTTTGAGCACCAGTTCGACTTCGTGCAGGTACGAGTACGCTACTTGGCCGCAGCAATCACAGACTGGCGACAATTGGTGCTGCAGGCTTACGACGCTACCGAGCCTGGAGGATGGACAGTGTTCCAGGACTTTGACGTCACCTACTATTCTGAAGATGGCTCACTGAGGGAGGATCAAAGTATTTCGAGATGATCACGACGCTGCTAGACGCCAGTCGAAGTTTCAATCGCGATCCATGCCCTGGAAGCAAGCTTGAGGGTTGGATGGAGGATGCAGAAGTCGAAGGGGTGCAGCACGAGAAGTCCATGCTACCCATCGGACCCTGGGCAAGGGACAAGCATCTGTTAAGTTCTGACTACAAGCGTTTATAGCTTGAGATGCGAGAAGGATCAAGCCGATGACGAGATTCGAGAAAACCATTGGCGCCTGGAATCTGGTCCAGGTCGAAGACGGATTAGAAGGTTTCGCGCTACGTCTTTTCACCCAAATGTTGGGCTAGGACAGAGGATGTGAAGGCTCTGCTTGCGAACGTTCGCAAAGATCTGAGAGAGCCGAATATCCATGCCCATTCGACTTGTAAGTGCACCCTTGCGGCCATATACCAGAGCCCAAACATTGACCTCATGGCCCTGCCGCCACGTTGCGTATGGTCAAAAGCGAAAGGTGTGAAGGACGGTATTCTCGATCCCTTCTCTACTCGGAGGAAGATGTCCAGAATGGGTTCAGGAGCATGTTGATTCTCCATATCTGTTGCAGGACCAGCAGCATGGCATTGATGACTTCTCTTTACATAGCGTTTCTGTTAGCACCCACATCGTTTCATAATCCTTGCCCAATCTACCATATGCTGTCTACTAAGCAACCCACAAAGCATTTTATGCAATGTCCATTCATCTACAACTTACTTCTCATCTATACACCCCGGGAAGTAGGAGGGGACACTGCGGGGAAGGCTGAACTTTGATTGATTTGGCCAATATCCTCGTTCCCCGAAACGGAAGGTCTTGAACGAGATTCTACTTGTACGTCACTAATCACTTGTTGAGTATACATGTATAGTCTTATACCATATATAGTAAATATTAAGTCCAACATCCAACATTGAAATATTGTGGTGCCCACTGCACAATCAGGGTTAGGGTGATATTTCCTTTCACACAGCACATTTCTGTACTATGGTTCCAACATGACAGACTTTGACATCTCCAAAGCCCGCTCCCACTTCCCCGCCCTTCAGCAGGACCATCAAGTCTACTTTGACAACGCTGGCGGGAGCCAGGTCCTAGGCGGTGTTGCTACTTCGTACGGTTAACCCATCTCATTTAGCGTATTCTCTCCTCTCCCTGTCGTCTCAGTAGACTCTTCAATCGCATAGGAGAACAGTGCTGATATAGACGTGAACAGGGTCAAGAACTATCTCGAAGAAACGAATGTTCAGCTCGGCGCCACCTACAATGTCGCCAAGCAGTCTACAGAGAGCTACGACAAGGGGCAGGCTGCGGCAGCGAAGTTCATGGGAGCTGAGGACGATGAAGTCGGTACACAGCCCCTATATCAGCGCTCTCAATCCAATGTCCCCAACATCCTCCTAATCGTCATGCTGATGACTGTGGCTCAATGCAGTAATCGGCCCTTCAACAACCCAACTCTTCTCCAACCTCTCCCTAATTCTCAATCTCCCCCCTCACTCCGAATTCATCCTCTCCTCCCTCGACCACGAAGCCAATACCTCCGCCTGGGTCCGTCTCGCGGCTTTCCAAAACCACAAAATAATCTGGTGGCCCGCCACCCCCACCTCCAAAAGCGCCCCACCACCCACATCTCCCAAGCTTACGGCCGAGAACCTACGGCCGTTGTTGAGCGAGAAGACAGCGTTCGTAAGCTGCACGCATACGAGCAATGTGTTGGGGACTATTCATGATGTAAAGGCAATTGCGGACGAGGTGCATACGATTCCGGGGGCGAAGTTGTGTGTAGATGGGGTGGCGCTGGCGCCGCACAGGGACGTTGATGTTCGGGCGTTGGGGGTGGATTTTTATGCATTTAGCTGGTACAAGGTATTCTTTACCCCTACTGCTGGCTTCGCGGGGAAGAAGCGGGGCTGATGTATGCGATGGGCAGGTCTACGGTCCTCACATTGCGATCCTATACGCCTCAAGAGCGGCACAAGAGGGGCTGGGAAGCCTGGGCCATTACTTCCACACTGGCACAGACTTGAGCACGAAGCTGGGTCTTGCATCTGCGAGCTACGAATTGGTAGCTGCTATACCCCAAATAGTAGCGTACTTCGGACCCGATAAGGGGAAGACATGGAAGGTAATTGCAGACCACGAGGAGAAGTTGCAGGAGATTCTGCTGGCATACCTGAGGAAAAGAGAGGATGTTACTATATGGGGCGAGGACAGTGCAGACAAGGCAAAGAGAGTGCCAGTCGTGAGCTTCACGGTCAGAGGGAAGAGTTCGAAAGATGTGGTGGAGGCAATTGAGAGCAAGTCGAACTTTGGATGCAGGTGGGGACACTTCTACAGTAAAAGGATGGTAGATGATTTGCTCGGGCTGGAGAAGCAGGATGGGGTCATAAGGGTCAGTATGGTTCACTACAATACAGAAGAGGAGATCAGGAAGTATGTGGATGTATTGGATGAAGTTCTCCGCTGAGAATGGGCTACGAAAGCTATGCTGCACATGAGTATATGCCTATGATATCACTCCGCCTCATTCATCGTGGCTCGTCAATAGCGAAGGTCACTAACAACGCCATTACCCATTGGTAGATCGCTATCCGATTCCTTATCGTCAAACACTACCTCTAGAGGCTTCTTCTGCGGTTTTTCATGCTCACTAGATATTTCCCTCTTCCGCTCTTCATCCTGCACTCCCGCCTCGCCCTCCGGTACTCCGCCATCGCGATTTCGTTCGTCAGCCTGGTAGTTATCCATCGTTCCATCCTCCTCAGCGGACTCTGTACCATTGCTTGCTACTCCGTTTTGGTAGTCTTCGTCCAGTGAGTTATCAGAGTGGGCTGCCGTCTCTTCTTCTGGCCACCATACTTCATCTACCTGGCCCTCCACATCTCTTCCTTGCGGATTTTCGTCCTCCAGAGAGCTCCCAGGACGAGCGAACTCGGAGGGAGGAAGCCTGGAAGCCTGCGGAGGCGTTGGGTATTGGGCCCCGTCCTTGCCATCGACTAGGCTTTTCCCTACCACTTTGACTTGGTCCACTGGCTTCAAGCCCAAAGGAGGCCTCCGTGAAAAGCTTTTCCGGTGGTCGAAGAGGAACAAATTGATACTCCCCTTGATAGATTTCGGAGTCTTACTGGACCTTTGACCAACCATGAAGCCCATGTTCGCCATTCCCTCCAATTGGAGTCCAACCACCCGCCCAAAATCCTGGTTGTAGAGATCCCGACGAAGACCCGACGCTGCGGCAAGTACCTTCTTTGGGGGAATGAAAGGTCTGCAGTCCATATCCCCATCATCCGGCAACGGATCCGGCCAATCGACCTTCGCAACATCGACATCGAGCCAACAGTCAGAACTCGAACCCTCCTGTGAGCGAGTTTTGACAAGTATCACCACTTCGGAGCCGTTTCTATCGATGACAATGAGTCCTCTGCCAAAGGGTCCATTCACGTGTGCAGCACCATTTACCTCGTAGTAGTGGACATGGCACCCAACAAGGCGTTGGGGATCGAAGCCAGTGCCCTCCCACGGGGCGATTCTGATGTCGAAGTCTTCGCCGCCAAATTGCCAGCCCTTGGTGTATTCCCTACGCATTTCTTGGTGTAGTCGCTCGATGAGTTCGGGACGCTGCTCTTTTTGGGATTTCTTCGGCGCTTGCAACATTTTTCTGAGCCTTGTGTCTTTGTATTTGGACAAGTGTGGGAGCCCGTCTTGTTGGAAGGGAGGTGCGTAGGCGGGTGGGGGTGGTTGTTGGGACATGATGATGAGGTATGATGCCGGAATCGTATGAGGATGCTGATGAGACAGGAGTTGCTGGTGCTGATTGCTGGTAATAAGATATCTAAGTAAAACACAGACGCTGGTAGCGGTAGTGGTAAGATACTTGGGAAGAGACTGTGTGGTCAATGATTGGATTGGGGAGGTTCCCCATTTTGTGAGCTTCAGGCATGCAGGCAAGAAGGGAAGGAGCTACGTTGACAAAATTAAAGTAGGCGAATACAATCGAACTGGCAAGAACGCCGGGGAAGATAACAATGGATGGTGATTGTAGTGAGGAAACTGTGGTATTCTTTTCTATTTCTGGCCTCAAAGAAGCGGTACTTAGCCCGGAAAGGAGGCTAAAGTCGGGTGCTAACCGATCAACACATGCGTTTTCCTAGGTAGACTTGTCATTTATGGGTGTGTTTGCAGTATGTTGCCATGTTGGACATACCTTGATACTCCTCGTCGCGTTCAAATCAAGACTGAAGACCGGGGTGCTACCCAATAAACGTGGGCTTTCACACTAAGTAACTCTGTCAGTCATGGGTGCATGCATGCCATCTTACCTTGGTTGACTTACCTGCTCAATAATCCCAGTCTTCGTCAAGGTACACATTACCGGGTGCTTGTCCTGCCGCCTGGTAAAACCTAAAAAACTCCATCTTGCTGCATCCTTCAAACCTAACGCCAATTGTCTTGACAGTGGACGCGGCGTTTTCTCTCACACATTGGATTAGAACGACCGATGCCTCCATGATCACCATCAGTTCACCTGGGATCCAGCGGATGTTCGGAAAGGGGAGTAGACGGCAGTAGATACGACCGGATCCTTTGGGGTAGACGACAGCTCGAAGGTTTTCAATATCTTCAAAGCAGAGTGAGATTGTGCCATCTTTGTGCGGAACCAGATTGCTGAGGTGACGTCCGATGAGTGTTGCCGGATTGACTCCTTCCCCATCAAAAGGCATAAGCTTGTAGAATGAGCCCGAGGCATTATTCCACACCCATCCATTTGCGATGTCGTCTTGGTGCGCTGCAATGACACGTTGTTGCAGCTCAGCTCGCGTGCCTTCGATGGGGAGTTGGCGATGCTTTAGCTCCTGCTTCAAACGAGCCACAGTCCAGACGGCATACTCATCGCTGAGAGCTGGGGTTTCGGAGTTCCTAGGGGGTTGAGAATTGGTGAGGGTGTCGTCGATGGTGGAGTAGACTGAGGAGGGGGTAGCTGATGTGGGACGTGCTGGCTCGTCTTCGAGCACAGTAGTAAGTCGCTTCTTTCCAGTCTGGTATCTCATGGTGCAAAGCTGTAACTTTTTGCCTTAGATATGTATGCCGGTCAGTGGTAGGTAGCCTTGTTTAGAGCCGGGCTGTAGGCTGCTTACCGGTGTGAAAGTGTACTTCTGTAATTAAGTGCCTATTGGAAGGTAGCCGGTGGTAAAGTGAGAGCACTCTAGGAGGTGAAAATTCGGACTGAGGTGAAAAGTGGGTTGCGAAATGAATGATACGCAGTAGTGATCCGGACTAGGCCAAATCCGGTAAATATAAATATTTATAGTGAAGGGCCGGAAAAATTAAGACGACAATCGCAGTTCGAAATACCATTTGAAAATCCAGTTCGCGCAACACAAACACCATTGCCATGGATTTTGAATCACTTCCTGGTCACAATTGAATCCACAAATCCCCACCCCAACGACAATTTTCCGTTATCCCGCTTATTCTTAACTCAACCTGCTGGGTAGAGTACATATTCTTTCACCCGGCAAAAGATATGTCAGTGACCAGAGATGTCTCAGTTTATTCTAAAGCTATCGTAGAGGCCTTCGGGAGTTGTAAGACTTCTCTGAAGACTTCCGCAATCTGGTCCATATGCTTGTCTCTCGCCTTCGTTTCCTCGTCTTCGTCTGCCAAGTCAGCATCTGCGTCACTCTCCAGCAGGAAACGAACAACTGCATCATGATTGCCAGCTGCAGCTAGAGCAAGAGGTCTATTGCCTGTCTTGTCTTGCGCATTGATATTAGCCTTACTCTTGAGTAAGACTTTTGCGGCAACTTTCTGGCCATTCGCTGCAGCGCGATGTAGTGCAGTCCTCGACTCGTTGTCAGTGCAACCCACATTCGCATTCTTCGCAAGGAGCATCCTGACACAATTGACATGACCATTGCTTGCTGCACGTTACAAAGGCGTCTGCCCTAGCTTGTCATGGACATCCAGTGCTATCGCAGGCTGCCGGAGGAGCAGCTCCATATGTTCCTATTTACCATTGTCGGCGGTCCAGTAAAGTGGAATCTGCTCTTGACTATTCGGAGTGTTTGGATTAGCTTTCGCCTCGAGGAGGAGCTTGGCTTCATTCAGGTACTTTCTCTAGATGGCCTGATACAATGGTGTCTCTCCCCAGCGGCTTCGACCATCAATCTCGATGTCCTTTTTGGCTAGAAACATCTGCAATATCTCTACTCCAGCAGTGACCGCCAACCACAGCGCGGTCTGGTCATACGAGGTATCCGCCAAGTTTGGATTGACATCATACCTGTCGAGCAAAAATTTGACAGTCTTCGTCTTTCTCTTGAGAATGGCCTGTATTAGAGGAGTAAATCCGTCAGTGGACGCAGAGTCTGGCTCAATCTCATCCTGCTGCAGAAGTAGCTCAACAACACCGTGCCTGCGGTTGTTAGCGGCCTTGAACAAAGCCGTCTGCCCTGTACAGTCTTTCTTGTTCGGGTCCAGAGTCGACTGTTTGAGCAGAACTCTAACAACTGACTCGTGTCCTTCTTCAGCCGCGAAATGCAAGGGCAGTCGGTCACCAATCGTTCCTATGAGAGGATTTGCACCTCGTACAAGTAGGAGCTCAACAATAGCCAATTAGCCGGCTTCTTCTGCGCGTACTAGAGGCGGCCATCCACAGAAGTCTTTGACTTGCACATCGACACCTTTGTCTAAAAGCGACTCTACTTTCTTAATCTCACCCTTACGGATAGAATGGAAGAGCAGATTTCTGAATTTCCTTTCGACTTCTTCAGCAACCCCTTCGCCCTCCGAGCGATCGTATCCAGGGGGATCATAGCGAGCCCGGACTGCCAGCTCACGGAGGTACTCGAGATCAGGAACATCGTTGTACCGCTCAGTCGCATCATGTAACAACTGATCAATGGACTTCTGCATCTGGGCTTGCATCGAAAGGTTGAGTAGGTCGTGCAAGCGCTGGACGAAATGAGCGATGTCTCGAATGAGTTGCTGCATATTCTCCTTGTCTACCGCCGCCCACCACAGCTTCCTTGGCGCGCTATTCTTTGAATGAATTACTTTGGCAGCCGCACTGGAAGCATATTTGTCAGACTGGCCGAAGAGTCTCTTGAAGCGGCTCATGGAAGCTTTTTCGTCTTCTTCTCCCGCGGCCATCTTTCCCAAATGTGGGGCTCTATCCATCAAGACAAGATCGTACTTCTCCCTGAGCACCTCGGTATCATTGGTCAGATTCTGGATGTGTTACAAAGTAGTAGTGATGAGCTTCCAGTCCATGAGGATGTCGGCCTTCGCTGGGTCTTGCAGCCCGGCTTTCTTTGCCTATTGTTCTAGGCGGAATTGCTCCCAGTCAAGCATGGACCGCAAGATGTCCGCATCTCGCCCAAGATTGTGCGCGGTGGAGAGCAAGACGAAGCCTTTGACGCAGCCATCAAAAACCTGGGCGGAGAAACCAAAGGTACTGACCAGGGTCGCCGCGGCGCCGACCGCTTCGAGTCCTTTCGCCATGTTGACTGCTATTATGCTTTGGGAAAAGTGGAAACATCTTTGCCGTGGGAGATGAACAGGTTTGGCCCCCAAAACGCGGCCTGGGGTTTGTGTGATGGCCCCACAAGAGTAGCCAATCACACAGCCATGACCACGAGATTAGTAAGCAAGGACATCCAGGTTTTGCTACAGCTAGGGAATAATCTACGTTGTCATTGTCTGCCTAGGCATAATCGTCGCACCTGACTAAGCCAAGCTTAGTAGTGGCCACCCGAGTGTCGCGACTAGCCGAGTGACGCATAAACACTATTTATTTCCTACTTTTATTACTAACTAACCAACGCTTGCGCTAAACGTTCTAAAAAAAGTTATAAGCCTTATTTCCCTTATCCTAACGGATCCAGGCGTCTCGTCTAATGTTTTAAAACTTTTTCCTGGCTGCGGTATCGATTTTTATTAGTTACTTTTAGGCTTATTTAACGGCCTAAGTAGTCTTTATTCGTGTTAGGCCACAGTGCCTAGGGTGTTTATAGTAATATGAAAGCAAGTATGAAGCCTTAGTGGGAAAATGATCTCTATATTCAAATAATAGAATTAATCTCTAAAGAGTTTACGCTACGGAACAGGGAAGGGAATTTTGACTTTTTCGAAAATCGAGGAAGGGAATTCAAAAAATTAGGATAAATATTAGTACAAAAAAAATTCCCTTCCCCAAAGAAGGGAAGGGAATAGAGTTAAAAAGGCCGATTCCCTTCCCTGTTCCGCAGCGTAAAAGAGTTAGAGCGAGGGCTCCGAGCCTCCTATTTCTAAAGGGGCTCCGGAGTACTAGAAATCATAATATAATACTATAATATAAATAGCGTAACCACGCCGTATACTCCTTATATAGGATCTATATACTATATTTAATAGTTACTATAAAGCTAGTCTTAATATAATATAATAATTACCTCCCCTTTTAGGGGTTTCGCCCTCGAAATTAATAAATATTAATTTAACGTTTTAATACTCCGACGAAGGAGTATAATATAAGAGATTCTAAATTAAATAGGGCGTACGCGTAACGCCTATACCTCTTATTTAATTTTATTAATCTTTTATCTTTATAATAATAATATATTAAAAAAAACCTTTAAACTTAATAGGAAAAAGGGAGGGAAATAAATTATATTTTAAAATTTAATAATACGTCGCGTATAGTTCGTAATCGGCGTAGTTATATAGTTATAGATTATACTAGGTATTTAATAAAAACCTTTAAACCTAAAGGGAAAAATAAAGGAAAGAATATTATAATTACTATCGAAAACTATAAATCTTTACTACTAGTAGGGCTTTAGCGATATCGGCGGTAAAATAAATTATTCTACTTTATTATTTAGGAAGAACTTTAGTTATAGGAGTGAATACGTATAAATAATAATTTTAACGTAGGTATAAAGCCTTCGCCGATCTTTTAATTTTTCTTTTTTTATAATATCCTACTATCTTCTATACGTATAAACTCTTATATACTACTATCGATAACTATATTATATTTAGACTTTTATTAATTTATAATAATCTCGGTCGTATCTTTAAGCTCTTTCTTTAAGGTCGTAAATATTATATATATATTCCGTAAATAAGAATAGAGCTAATATATCGTAGTTTAAATAAATCTTTTTTTTTTCTTCTTTTAAATTCTTTCTTTAAACTTATAATTATTAAAGTAAATAAATAATTTATTCTATCTTTAAATAAGGTATTTATTCATATTTTAAAAGAATTAATATTATCGTAATATTTATTTTATTTTTAAATTATTAGTTCTATATCTTACTTTATTAACAATATATATATAGTTAAATTACTTTAATATTTAGTATATTAATTTAATCTTTATAATATATAATATTAACGATAATATTTAGATATTTAATACGTCTTTAACCCTCGCTCCCCGTAAAATAACCGCCCGCTCTACTCCTACCCCGCGTTTATCCGTATTTCTATACCTCCGTTACTCTAAGCGGATAAATCTAAATAACTACGTCTTATATAATAAGGTACTATATATAAAATATACCTATTACGTAAAGAATAAGTATTTATATAATCCTATATATCGTTAATATTCTAAAACCGAATTATATTAACGTATCTAGATTCCGTTTAAATTTTATACTTTTATAAATTTTCTTCTTAATTATTTAAAACGTCGAGGCCTTAATAAACGTCTTCGCGAGCGGGTCGTTAAATATACGAAAGATATCGTAGCCTTTTTTCGGGAGATTAAATTTAAAAGCGACGACGTTAAAAAAGAGAAGGATATATTATAATTAATATCTCGGTTTACTATAAATATCGAGGGTATAAATAATACCTTTTATACTCTAATAAATTAATATAATTTAGATATAATTTATATATTAATAACTTTTTAGGGAGAGATTACTACCCGGGATATAGGTACGCCCTAAAGTAGGATTATATAATATTAATTTAATAATCTTCTCGAATCGACGGACGAAGATAAAGCCGATAATAAAAATAAAAACAATACTCGTACTCGTCGTATACGAGACGCCTCCGAATATAACTCTTCTCCCGGCTTTAATCCCGTTACCGATTAATTTAAAATACTTATTATTAATAATCTCGATATTATTAATCTTACTTTATTCTCTAGCGGTATATAAAGAGTTATAATATCTAGTCGTAAAACTCTTTTAGTTAAAGATATTATAAAACCTCGCCTTTAATACGCCGGTATAAAGGGTACGAGTCGTTATATTTTAAATAAATTAATATTTTCTCGCGAGGCTTCTAAGGAAGAAGTTAAAAATAAAATTAATAATTTTAATCTTAGTTCTATTTCTACCCCTTGTTTTTTAATTCGATTTCCCGGCCTCGGCTTTACTCGTAAATAACCGAGTCTTAATATTAAGAAAACTAGCCGTTATAAATATAAACCTATCCGTAAACGCCCTATTAATCGTAAAGATACGTCTCGCTCGAAGTCTATTAGTAAAAAATAATTAATAATAACTAGTAATTAATAACGCTTCCTCTTCCTACTCTTTACTTTCTATATTTTTTTTATCTTCGTATTCTCTTCGAATACTTCTCGTAGTTCTAGCGCGTTATTTAAAATATTTATATTAACCTATTTATTAAAGGTCTTTAATTATCTTAGTTATTTTATAAAGTAAAATACCTCGCCCTTTATTTTCTTCTTTTTTAATACCCTTTTTATTTTTTATTCGTTTATATTATTTATTAATTCCGGTAGAGGTATATTAAGAATCGAAATATTACCCTACCGTTAATAATACGGCTTTAGAAGCGATATATAAAAAATATTATAAATATAGTAGCTAGTTAATAATCCTAGGCGGTATACTTATATTCCGACGATATCTAAAATCTTAAATAATCTAATTACTTTATAAGAGAGTTTTTTATTTAGTTATTTTTACGTTAAGTTTTTAATTAATAATAATATAAAGTTATTTATATTAAATAATTTCGGCTTATACCTTCTATTATAACTACGCTTCTACGCTTCGACCGCGATAATCTACACTTTTATTAAATACTCTTTTAAAGTATTTAATTTTTTAATTCTTTTTTATACCGACGGTATTTCTCCCCCGTACGTCTCGCCCTCGAGACGCGGTTTAAGAGAAGGATTATAACTATATATAACTATAAATAATATTTATTTTATTATCGTATACTGTGTATTATAGTATACCCATTCTATTATAGGTAAAAGTATTATTTAATTATTTTACTTACTTAAATAAAAGGTTCTTAAATAGTATTTTAAGGTTTAATTCTAGCGTTTTATCTAATTATCCGTCTACGGATAAAATACGGTGTTTAAGCGCCTCTTAATTTTTATTAAATAGTATACTTTTAATTAAAACGTATTTATAAAAATAGAACCTTTATTAGAAATAATCTTATTAAGAACTCTAAACTTTAAGATAATTTTTTCGAATATTAACTCTATTAACCCCGTAGAGTCGATTATTTTAATAATTAAAATATATCGTAATATCTTTATATATTTATTTATAACTATAAGAATCGTATTATAAACGCGCCCGTATCGTTTATTTAGAGGTAAGTTAATAATGAAATTTATTATAATTTCCTTCTACGGCCCTATAGGATATAATAAGGAATTAATCTCGTTATAAAAGCGATATCGATATACCTTAACCCGCTAGTATATATTATATATATCGATATATTCCTATACGTTAGTCTTAAGAGTACTCTAGAAATATTTTTTAGTAAATAACTCCGTTATCTTTTTAACACTAAAGTACTCTGTTAATATATCGTTATAATATTATTCTAATAGCTCTTCGCGGATTAATTCTTTTTTAAATATATAGATTTTATTATTATATCTAAGAATTAATATAGAATCTAAAGTCTATACTCCGGCGGAACGTTAGTAATCCGCCTATATAATTTCAGCGATTCTTATTTATAAAAAGGAATTATCCTTTTATAAAGCGCGAATTATTTTAATTATTAATAAACTTTTAGCGTTATAAACCGTTTCGTAAAATACTATTAATTTAATAATAATATATAGAATAAATAGTTTATAGCCTATAGTTCTAGCGATAAAATTAAATAGTTCCTTTATTACGTCGTAATTAATTTAAATAAACGTCTTATTTAAACTCTTTAGAATTTCCCGTCTAGGTATTAACTCTTTAGGCCTAGATAAATATATTACCGAAGAATATACCTTTTTTATAATAAATCTTAAAGACCCTAGTAATATAAATTTTATATATATTAAGTTTTACGCGACGCCTATAGATATATTATTTAATACCGGCGAAGTACTATCTACCTCTAGATCTTTTATATCTATAAACGTATCTCGTATTATAGCGAAAATAGGGCCTTAATTAATACCTTCTAAATTTAATAACTTTTATTATAATATAAATAATATATTATCTAAAAAGCTATCTTGGCCTTTATAATTAAAACGACGTAAAGGGTTATTAATTAAATTACTCTTCCTAGAACGATATGAAATTAAGAAATTAAAAGATAAAAGTCTTATTACCTAGCGCGCCTAGCGATTATTTAATTATTTAATATTTATAAAACTCTTTAAGTTATTATAATTAGTTAAGATTTCTACTTTATATAAATTACCTTTAAGGTAGTATTATTATTATTTAAATATTATAATAATTACGAGGAGTTTTTTATTATAAATCTCGTATCGAATTTTTAAACCTTATATCTTACGGGACTAGAAAGCGACGGGATATTATTCGTTATTATTTTATAATTACGTTAAAATCGTAGTTATAGTAAAATTAGAAGTATTTATCTTAATCCGAATTTTTAATTCTAGATTAAAGTATACTAGAATAGGTATATATAAGAATAAATCGCGAAGTAGATAAAACGCTTACTCTACCTCTTTAAGTTATTTAAATAAAGTAAATTTTTTATTATTTTAACTACTTTTTAATAGACCCGTTAATAGGCTTATTATCTACGAATAACGATAAATAAATTAACGATAAAAATTAATAAAGTCTAAAAACACTTATATATTATAAAAGGACTTTGGTTTTGGCTAGGACTAAATCGTATTAATTTTATATTCGTTTATTAAGATACCTTCGGTATTTATAATAAACCCTAGAAACTTAATTAACCGAGTAAAAAACTCGTATTTCTTAAGACTCGCGAATAAAGAATATTTTTATAGGTGTTCGAGTATTTATTATATATAGTTAATATACTCCTCTTTTAAATTTAAATAAATTAAGATATTATCTAGATAAACGATATAAAATATATCTACTAAACCCGTTAACGATTTATTAATATAAACTTAAAAAGTAGTAGGTATATTCGTTAAATTAAATAATATTACTATATATTCGAAAAGATTATACCGCGTACGAAACGTTATCTTCTATTTATCGTTTTCTTTAATTCTTATTCGATAATAAATATCTTTTAAATTAAATTTCGTAAATTATATAATACTATTTAGGCGGTCTAGCGTCTTATTAATTAAGAGTAACGGGTAACGATTCTTAATAGTAATTTTATTAAAATCTCGGTAGTTATAAAGTAATAGTACGTTATATACGCCTACGCCCCGCTAAAGGCGCTAGTATATTATATACGCCTACGCCCCGTTACCTTTATAATATTATTATTTATTAATATAAGATTCTAGCTTTAATATCGCGGGGTTCTAACTCTTAATAATTTTATATCGAGTTAGCGTTCCCCCGTTTTATTAGAATTCTTAGAGATTAATTCTACTATTAAATCTAGGATTTAAAAACTATTTAATAATAAACCCCGTAACTACCTTACGTCTTTTATATTATTATTAAGTCACTAGCTCTACGCTAGCGGCCTTAGGTATTATAATTTTAATCTCTTAAACCTTTTTAAGGAAAAGGCCTATTATTATTATAATATCGGGTTTAACCTCGGGATATTTAAAAGAATTTAATAATAATAATATCGATTAAACCCCTTCCGACGACCCTCGTTATAAAGATAGTAACGAATTTAAAGATATTACTACCCCTGAAAAAACCTTAGATATATAATTTAAAATTATTAAAGAAGAAAACCGTCGCCTTAAATAATAATAAAAGTTAGGGGTATTATAAGTTTAAAATTAAGAACTACGTAATTCTACTATTTTTATACCCGCTAGCGGAGTGTTAATAAAATCTACTATTTATAATAGAGGTCCCTTAATTATTATACCTACCGGTAGAATAATAATAAGTTTAATTACGTTTAATAAGGATATCCCTATTAGGGCGAAAATACTACACTTTATTAAAATATATTTTTATAAAGGTACGAGCGAAGGTAAATATTTATACTAGTTCCGCGACGTAAATATTAAATTTTTAATTAGTCTTAAGTATTTTACTACCGATTATTTAAGGATTATATATAATATAAACTCGTTAGAAGGTAACCCTTTAACGTAGTAATATAAATACTATGATTTATATAATTTAACTAGTATTACGTTTAGCTTTTTTAAAAAGTTTCTTCTTAATTTAATAACGAATTTAATTAACTATTATCTCTTTATATACGAGAAATAAAAGGAAGTTAAATAATAACTTTATTAAAAGATATTATTATTTAAAGTCTACTTTAAAGAAATAAAGGCCTAGTTACTTTTATTTTCGGAAGAGTATAAAGTAAATTTCTTTTTAACTAAACTTAAATTTAAATTTAAAAATAAGATCTTTAATATTAATAATATACTTATTTAAAAGGAAGAAATTCTTATTTAAATTATTATATAAGAAAAGAATCTAAAGTATATATAGTTAATAAATAACTTTAATTTTAATTCGGGTTCCTAGTTAAAGAACCCTAATAAAGGAAAACTTTTAATAAACCGAATTATTAAACTTAACACCGGCGATAATATTAAATAAATATATTTAAAGAAGAAAAGTAATAAACGTAAAATTAATATCGTTAATTCTTCGTATAATAAGATTATTTATTATTATTATAAAACGGAAGGCTATATTAAACCTAAATATCTCGATATAAATTAATTAATTATATATATCGGCGCGGTATCGGTAAAAAACGATTAAGTTTAATTTACGCCTTAAAAGAAGGGTAAGAAAAACGATTAATAAAGATATACTCTTTTATTCTTTTTAAGGGTTAGATTACTCTTTAAAATAAAGTTAAATAATTTATTACTTTAATTAACTCGGGAGCGTAGATTAATTTAATTTTATAACGGTTCGTCGTTAAAAATAATTTAGAACCTTATAATATTATTTTACTACTAACTAAAATAATTAATAAATAAAGTATATATTATTATAATACGTATTAATTAAATTATTAAATAATCGATAATTAGGGTTAAGGGCGTAAATATAATACTTTATTCTATATTATAAATTTTAAAGATTTAAATATTATTCTAGGTATACCTAGGTTACGTTAATTAAAGATATTAATTAATTCTAAAGCGGATTAATAACGGTTTAAGGTTAATTCTAGTAATTTATAAATTAAGAAACCGGCTAAATTCACTAGTAATTTTAAAAACGAACCGAATATATTCGCGGTCGTATATATTACGGTATTATAAGATAAATAAGAAGAATTTCCTACCCTAAAGATTCCTAAAGAACTTATAAGATTTTATAATATTTTTTTTAACGAGAAAACGAGTACCCTATTTATTTTTAAATAAAGGGATTATATTATTAAAATAAAGATTAATAAAGAACCGTCTTATAGGCCTCTTTATAATTTATCTTAAATTAAATTATCGGAGTTTCGGTGTTATCTAGAATCCTTACTTTATAAAGGCTAGATCCGTTATTTAACTTCTTTAACTAGAGTACCGATTCTTTTTATACCTAAAAAAAATAATAGATTATATCTTTATATTAATTACCAAGGCTTAAATATAATAATTATTAAAAATTAATACCCGTTACTCTTAATTACCGAGATATTAAACTATTTATATAGTTCTAAAATCTTTACGAAGTTAAACTTTAAGAATATTATTATAGGATCTAGATTAAAAAAGGCGATAAATAAAAAACTATTTTCCGAACTCGCTATAATTACTTCGAATATTTAGTTATACTTTTTAAACTCGTTAACGCACCGGCGACGTTTTAAATTTATATTAATCGTACGTTTATAAATCTAATAAATATAACGTATATAGTATATCTAGATAATATCCTAATTTATAATATTAATCCGGCGGAGTATTAACGGTATATTAAATAAATACTTAAACGATTACGTTAGTTCTAGCTATTTATTAACTTTAAGAAATATTAATTTAATACCGAAATAGTCGAGTTCTTAAGTTTTATTATATTTATTAATAAAGTAATTATAAACCCGGAACGCGTTAGGATTATTAAGGAATAACCTTAACTAAAAACTTATCGGGAGATATAAGTCTTTTTAAGTTTCGCTAACTTCTATAAGTAGTTTATTTATAACTATTCTAATATAATTATACCGTTTATTAATTTATTTAAAGGTAGTAAAGTAGGTAAGAAAATAAATCCGTTTAAATAAATAGACGGCGCTACGGAAGCGTTTTAGATCTTACGAGATATATTCGTAAACGCGCCTTTTCTACGTTATTACGATTTAATTAAATAATTACGTATAAAGACGGATACTTCTAACTTTAATCTTAACTTTATACTATTATAATAAGATAAGAATAATTATTAACGCCTTATAATATTCTAGTCGCGGAAATTAAATCCCTTAAAATAAAACTATAAAACCTATAATTAAGAATTACTCGTTATTATAACGGTAATAAAATAATAACGATATTATTTAAAAAGTAGCCCCTATTATATTAAAATCTAGATTAATTATAATAATCTAAAGAGTTTTATAAAGTAGAAAGAGTTAAACTCTAAATAGGCCCGCTAGGCGTTTAAATTAATTATTTATAACTTTAAGATCTTTTATCGGGCTAGAAAATTAAATCCTATTAATATATCGTCGCGGCGCCTTAATTATAAAGGAGTATCGCCGTTAAATATTAAATTATTACTAACGCTTTAGAATAAATTTATTCTTTAGACTAGCGATTAATTATCGGAAAAAGATAAAGAAGTAAAAGTAGTTATAACCCCTACTTTTTAGATTATAAAATTAAAAGTAATAATTCTAAAGCGGGACGTTATAGTAGTATTTAAAACTATATATAATAATCCTAAAAAGCCTATTAAAACGTTAATTCGGGAATTATAAACCTATAATAATTAAATAAACTCTTTTTAAACTAAAGCGAATATATTAAAAAACCGCCGTTATATAAAGAATAAAGTATAGGTTATAAACTCCGAGGGATTATTAAAATATAACGGTCGCCTTTATATATTAAAGGATAAAGCTTTAAAAGAAGAGTTTATAAAGAGGTATTATAACAATTCTTTAATAAATTACTTTAGCGCTACGAAGTCGTATAAATTATTTACCCGAAAATTTTTCTAGGAGGGTAATTTAAAGTAAATTACGGATTATATTAAAATTTATAATATATATTAACGGACGAAGGCGCCGCGATATCGTTTATATAACGAATTAAATTCGTTTCCTATTACTATTTAATTATAGAAGGAAATTTCTATAAATTTTATAACTAGTTTACCGCCTAGTAAATATAGGGGTACCGTTTATAACGCTATTTTTATCGTAGTAAATCGATTTATAAAAATAACTAGGTATATATTTATAACTATTAAAATCGATACCGTTTAACTAGCGGAAGTATTTTATTCTAAAATTATTTATCGTTATAATATACTTAATAGTATCGTTAGCGATAGAGGCTCTATTTTTACGAGCGCTTTCTAGTTAACTATATATTTTTATTCGAAAATTAAACGACGTTTAAGTATTATCTTTTACCCCTAAACGGATAAATAAATAAAGCGCTAAAATTAAATACTAAAATATTATTTACGTATATTTATTAATAATAAATAAATTAATTAGACTAGATTACTATTTATAGTAGAATTCTTAATAAATAATAATTAGAGCGCCGCCGTCGGAACGACGCCGTTTTTTCATATATATAGTTATTATCCTAAAATCCGTTAAGAGGTCGAGGACGACTTTAGAGAAGGAAGAGTATTAGTTATAAATAATAAAGTACGATAATTATAAACTCTAAAGAATAAAGTTATAAAGCGCCTTTAAAGCGCTACCGAATATTAAATTAAATAATATAATAAAACGTATAAACTATAAAGTTATAAAGTTAATAATTTAGTTATATTAATAATAAAGAATTTAAAATAAAAGCGCTTAAGTAAAGAATTATCCTATAAATTTATAGGGCCCTTTAAGATTATTAATAAAATAAAAGTATAAACTTACCGCCTACTACTACCTTCTACGTATAAAATCCATAATACCTTTTATATATTATTATTTAAATTATATTATCTTCGCGACTACGTTAATATAGCGGAATCTTTTATATAAACCCCCGAACTTATTAATAATAATAAGTTATAAGAAGTAAAAGAGGTAATTAATAAAGTTAAGAATAAGGAAAATATCTAGTATAAAGTTAAATAAACTAGTTAAGGCGAAGAATATAATTAATAATTATTAAACGAAGAGTTTATTAATATTAATAAACTAATTAAAGCCTTTAAATAGGCGGGTAGTAAATATAAATATATAAATATAATTAAAGAGATTACCTAGCCGTATAAAATAATAAGGCGGAGTAAACGGAGCCGACGTTAAAAGTAAATATTACTACTTTTATATTAATATTTATATAACGGATATTCTCCTTTATATTTATAACCTTATTATACGGTTTTAAATATAACTAAATTTAATTTATTATTAAATTATTTATATATAATAACGATAAGATATCGTATTTATAAAAATACTTTTACTTTAAATATAATCTATATAAATATTTAGAATATACTATTAAATAATATATCTAGGTAAGTTTAACTAGCGTCGATTTAAGAAAAAAAGAATTCGATATCGCTACTATATTATACGAAAGATTTAATTATTATCGGAATTACTAGAAGAAGATATAATCTCCTTAATATAATTCTTAAGGATATTATTTTCCTCGGGACTCTTTAGGTCCCGTTTATATTAACGGAAACTCTCGACTTTTTCTTCGAGAGCCTTATTTATCGCCTTTAATTCCTTAATATATTAATTCGCCGCCGTTAATTAATTCTATAGGTTAGCGATTATAATAGGAGTTTACCTATTAATTATTATTATCTTACTATATACTTTACGTTATTAGGTAATTTCTTTATTTATTAATTTATATTATATTCTTCTTTAAGAGTCCTATTACCGATATAGGTATATTAATATATAAACCTCTTTACTTTCCTTTAAAAAGGCTTAAGGATTTATTATTATTAATATATACCGTTTTAGAGCTTATAATTATAACTTATCTTTACGTAACGGTCGATTCTATAATAATTAATATAATAAAGTATATAAAAAGGGGACGTACCTCGAATATAATTATTATTAAAATTATAAAAGTAGACCCGGTAAAAGAGCGACGAAGTATAATAAACTACTATTATAGTTAGTATCGCGCAGCCGCGCTAATAGCGGACTAGTTATACTTACTAATATATTTATATCTAAAATAAATTAATATAAATAAACTAATATTATCGGTGAGTAGGAGTTATTTATAAAGTTAGAAGAAAACTATATATAACGAGAGTATTATTTATATATTAATTATAATACTAGAATACTATTATAAAGTTAGAGTAATAATATACGAGAGAGGCTAAAGGAGTTATAAAGAGAGAAAGTAATAAACGGGCGAGTTTATTTATATAATAGACCGTCGCGCTAAATACCTTAATATTATTATACGTTAATACGCGCCTCCGCTCCGCTACTTTACTCTTATTAATAGTTACTACCGTTACTATAGTATTTATATTATTACTAATCTCCGGGTATAATATTAGGGCTGTACTACTTATATATAATATCTTACTATTAATATTTTTATAGTATAGTAGGAGTATATAGTAAGGGTAGCTACTACTATTCCGTTACTAGTATTATAAATACTATAGGAATAATCTAATATATTATATTTACTATAAGTACTATAAACGCTATAGGAACAGCTTTATGAATATACTATTTATTTACTACTAGTACTACTATATAGTAGAGGTAGTTTAGTAGTATTACTCTTCCGTTATTAATACTATATAATAATATTATAGGAAATAGTTTTATATCGATCCGCGATTAATATTAAATATTAATACTATAGGACCGATAATATAAATTAGAAGACTCTTTTTCCTTATCCCCTTATAGGGTTAAAGGTTTTTTAATAAACTTCGATTATTTAGTTAAGTTTTATTTCGTAATTAGTACTATACGTATTATAGGATTAAGTACGTAGCCTTATATTTAGGTTACCGCTACGGTAACGCCGTCGTACTAAATAACTCTTTTCTTTTATTTCCCTTTAAGGGTTTAAAGGTTTTTTAATAAATATCTCTTAACTAAAATATTTAGGTACCTAGGGACTAGGGCCTAAAAAAGAAGATAATTATAAAGTAATAGTATATTATATACGCCTACGCCCCGTTAAAGGTATTAATATATTATATATATCTACGCCCCGTTACTTTTATAATATTATTATTTATCGATATAAGGTTCTAGCCTTAATATCGCGGGGTTCTAACTCTTAATAATCCTATATCGAGTTAGTATTCCCCCGTTTTATTAGAATTCTTAGAGATTAATTTTATTATTAAATCTAGGATTTAAAAACTATTTAGTAATAAACCCCGTAACTACCTTACGTCTTTTATACTATTATTAAGCCACTAGCTCTACGCTAGCGGCCTTAGGTATTATAGTAGTCGACGTATAATCGTAGTTTATTATTCTTTTTTAGAATAAAAAGAATAGAAGCCCCGGCGGGGTTTACGGAGTATTTAATCTAATCTTTCGCTAGCGCGTCGTCTAGGTATCTCCTTAACTCTATTAATTCTAGGTTCGATAAATTATAGAGAGGCCCGTATAACGGGTTACCCTCTATATTAATTATATAGTCGCCGTCTTTATACGACGGTAATCGACCTACTTCTTTATTTAAAAAGATATTATTAAAATTTATAAATTTATTAGGAAGCGTAGGCGGTACGATAACGGAATTATTAAAAGATATTATATTAACGGTAGTATCGCCTTTCCTAGCCTCGTTTTTATTAATAAGATTTTAATTAAAGGGACTAGCCTTAATATAAATTAATATATATATAACTAGCTACGTCTTTAATAATTTCGTAAAATTCTTAAATAATTTTAATATATACGTATTTAGCGCGATACCGAACCGTTAAATACATATATTATAATCGGTTTAAATCTTTTTCTTTTCTATAACCGGTATATTTATAATAATAAACGAGCCTTTCTTATTAATAAAGTAAAAAGTATTATTATATTCTTTAGTTTATCCCTATAAGTCGGTTAGCCGGTAGACGATATTATAAATATTATAATAATAAATAGATTACTCGCTTATCTATTTAAGAGTCGGTAACGGCTCGCTCTTAAAATACTCTAGGTTATACTACTATATAAATATCTCGTTAATAATATTCATCTCCGCTCCTAGATCTTTATTTATTTTAATACAAATGATTTTTATATCGATATTAATTAGGTTCGTAATAACTTCGTTATCGATATTTATACTCGGTCGGGTTTTTATTTCCCTTTATTCCCTCGGGATAAAGACTTCCTTAAGAGTTTATTATTTTTTAATTTAACGGTATAATCGCCGATATAGTTAATAGTCTTTATTTTCTTCTCCGGATATTTATTAAAGTAGTAGCCGAGTTTATAGTAATTAAAGTATCTAATATCCTTAAGATTCTTATCGCTCGCGCGAGTTATATATATTTTATTTATATTTCTACGATTACCTTTATTAGAACCTTATCCCTTTATATTAGATTTATTTTTATTATCTCCGCTCTTTAACCCCTTTTTATACCTCTTCCGAGGTCTTAATTAATTATCTTAATTATTATCTTATATTTTAAAGTCTCGATTAAGATTACGTTCGTAATACGCCGTAAATAATATAAATTCGGTTCGTTTAGTAAGAATACTTTAGGCCCGGTTAACTTCTTTTAAAATATTAAATCTTAAGTAGGTTATTAAATAAATTATTTATTACTCTTCTTTATAAAGAGGTAATTCGGTTTTTAAGGTATTAAAGTAAATATCGAAATCTCGTACCGATTAATTATTCCTTTAACGTATATATTAATATTTAAGATTTATATTTATAACTCGGTTTAAAGGGTCCTCGATTACGTTAAATAAATAGTCCGTAAAGAACTTCTACGTTAATATATCTATTAAATAAAGTTCTTTATATTTATTTTATAATTTCTTAATTTACTTCTTTAAGTAAGGTATTATATATAAAATCTTTTTTTTATTTATTCGAAAGTTTACGGGTATTAAACGAAACGCGGTCTCTACGTCGTAGATTTATTCTTAATAGTTTTACGGATTCTTCGTATAAAAATCCTATAGTTTCGATAACCGTAAATTACCTTAATTTATATTATAACCGATTTAACTACGATTTACCGTCGGGCCGTTTTCGTCTTCTATATTTAATTTTTAAAGATTATTTTTAATTTCCTTATCTCCTTTACCTACGATAATACGTCGTAAGTTTTCGATATTCTTTTAAATCGTAATAATAGAGGCCTCTTTCTTAAGGGCTTTTTATTTACGTTTTAATTCTATAAATTATTAATTTACCGTAAAATTAATATTCTTTAATAAATCTCCCGTATTTTCGTCTAAAGTATTAATCTTATACGTCTCGCCTTCGGGACGATTATTTTTAAAAAGATTTTTTATATTTCTAATAAATTACTATTTAAGAAGGTTAAGAAAGATTAAAACTATTAAATTATAATACTTAAGATATTTATAGTAATATAAAAGTAAATATAAAGCCTTAATAGGAAAATAATCTTTATATTTAAATAATAGAATTAATCTTTAAAGAGTTAGAGCGAGGGCTCCGAGCCTCTTATTTCTAAAGAGGCTCCGGAGTACTAAAAACTATAATATAATACTATAATATAAATAGTATAACTACGCCGTATACTCTCTATATAGGATCTATATATTATATTTAATAACTATTATGAAGCTAGTTTTAATATAATATAATAATTCGTTTATTTAACTCCCTCTCTATATTTATATACCTTATATACTCGATAATAACCTAGTCCCCCTTCTAGTAAATCGTATTAAGTTACGATTTACGCGTAGCCTTCTCGATTTATACCCTATTATTATCCTCAAGCTCTAGGGTTAATTAGTGTAATTATTATACCGTAATAATACTAGCTTTTATAGACTAAAGAATTAGTATAAATAAATATTTAGTAAAGCTATATTTTTTAATACTTTTCTCTAATATATAATTATACTTAATTAAGTCTTTAGTAGTATATAGGGTATATTAAATAAAAAGTAGTTCGTTAACTTTTAATATTACTAGCCGGGTCGTTTTTCGTTAATATTCCAATAATATATCTAAAATATAGCGTGGATTATATGGGATAAAACTAGTTACCCGTTAAGTTAATATAATAATTACTCTTTTAAATATATTTATCCGAACTTTCTAGAATAAAGCTAGAAAATCCGCTTTAAATAAACTAGGCCTAGTTTAATATATATATATATTAAAAGCTTTTTAATAATAGTATTTAAAAAATTAAAAATAACCGACGTCGAGTAATTAACTAAAGTAAATAGAATAGGCCGGTAGCTAGAATAGTCGAATATTATACTTTATAATATAATAAAAGAATTCCTATATTAAATAGAATTTAAATCCGTTTATAATAAAGATCCTTTATTTACTTTTTTAAGTTTTATAACTTTACTTTTTAAAATAATATAATTATACGAGTTTTAAAATATTATTTAAATAGTTAAAATTATTAACGGCGAGTTTAGTAGCCTCTAATAACTCGTTATCGGCCTATTTATATAGAATTAATTTTTTATTTAAAATAATAAACGGTACTATAGAAATTCCCCCGTTATTAATATATTTAGCGGCGGTAATATAATCCCTATTATTAGGGTTATTTATACGTAGTTACTTCGTTATATATATAGAGACGACCTAATAATCTTTTTTAACTCTAATCCTAAAGTCTATTTTATTTATATTCTATATATTTTTATCCGTTACCCCGAGTTTAAAACGTACGCGTTAGAAGTATTTAAAATATCCTAATATATCCTCTAGTTTATAAACGTTCTTTTTATCTATTAAAAGAGGCGTTTATTTATATTTATATAGTTTAGTATATCTTTTAATAAATCTAGTTAACTAGTATTAATTAACTTTTCTTTAAGATTTTTTTTTATAAAAATAAAATCTATATACCCCCGGAGTACCCCTAGCCTTATTAATATATCGAATAAATCGTATAATTTAATAAACTCGATAATTATAAGTTCCTAGGCTAGGGTAAAGATTATATTATTAGGGGTAGATATTTTCTTAGAGTAATTTATTTAAACCCGCCGCTATAAACGCCTAAGAGGAATATCGAAATCGCGTGTAACCTAAGTAGTAAGGACGTTAGGATTTTCGTTAATTAAATTTATAGCGTTATTTATCCTTAACTTAATAACTAAATAAAATTGATCCATTATGGGGGGGGTAGTGATTTTCGTAAATTAGGGGGTAATATTTTAAAGATTTGCGTTACTCGGCTAGTCGCGATACTCGAGTAACTACTACTAAGCTTGGCTTAGTTAGGTGCGACGATTACTACTAAAAGCGATTTATTAATATAATGAACGAATCTATTTAAACTATATCCATATCTTATTACTCTATACGCACTGTCCTTATCTACAAAAGTATAGAGTAGGCTTTGAGCGCTCTGAGCGCTCGTAAGCCGGTTAAGCCGGTTTAAGCGGGGTGATACTATGTCTTAACTCCCGAGCGCTATTAATATACTTAAGCGTAATTAAGAATCTAGCTCGCTTCTAAGAATACCTCTAACTTATAAGAATATTTAAAACTCGTATACCTAATTCTTAATTTATATATAATAATTATTAGAAGTACTTTCCTTAATATTTTATTTAATATAATTCTATCGGTCGACTAAAGGTCTTTTTAGGATAATTTAACCTATATTATTTTTCTATTTTAAATATAACTTTATAGTTAACGCGAAATTTTAGCGTAGATAATATTCTTATTTTAGATTTATATTAGGGCTAATAATAGTTTATACTCTCTTTTAGTTTCTATTACTATTACTTTATTTATATTCTTTAACGTAAGAGATATATAAGTCTATATATTAGATCTCTTATTATAAATATATTATTATAACGACGGTAACTTCTAGTTACGTTTAGAACCCCGGGTAACTTTAATAATCTTAACTATTAATATATATTTCAAAAATTTCTAAAAACCTTAGTTATTATTAAATATAGTCTAAGCTAGTAGCTAGTACTAAATCCTCTCGTCCTTTTTCACCTTATATTTTACTTTAAATTTAATATATATAATATTTAAATATAAGGTATCTTCTCTCCCATCGAATCGAAGTATAAAACTTATTAAATTTAATATATCTTTTAGCTCTTTATCCCGCGCTATTAAATCGTTATTAATTACTCTTATTTAATAAAAGTTAGTATATATAGTATAATATAGTAATAAGCGAATATAACTCCGTTTATAGACGGTTATATACCTCTTTTATATAGTCGGTTATAGGCGACTATAATAATCGACTAGTTAAAGTACTAGTCTAATTTTTATTTATAACCTAGTATTTTATTTTAGCCAGTTATTTCTGCGAAAAAGAGATTATTATTATTCTTTACGATAGTTTTTCTTTCTCTTTACTCTAGTTTTTATTTACCTAATATTCCCGTTAATAGGCTAGATAATATACGAAGAGAGTAATATTATTATATCTAATAGTCGTTTTTATTTATTACTACTCTTAACGCTTACTTAATATCTATATTAATAAATTATAGACTATATAGTCGACGAGTATTACTATATCTCGTTTATTTATTATTTTTTATTCTATATTATCTAGATTATCCTATATATTATTATTTTCGTTAATAGTATTCTTTTAATATACGCTACCTTTATTATCGTTATCGTTAGGTATCTATAAGAAGTTAGTAAAAAAATAAGATTAAATGAAATTTACGAATTTATTATATCCTACCCTCCTTTATTCGTATCTTTATCGAATAAATTATAATTATCCTCCTCTTTAAAGGAATCCCGGATCGTTTTAATATTATATTTATCCTCCTTTAGTATATAATTAATTTATATCTTAATCTTCTCCCGTAGTACCCGTAGGATTAATTCGCGATATTCGGGTTTAAGTCCTTCCTAACCCCTTTATATATCTTTATATATTTCTATATATAGAATATTAGCGTTAACTAAAAGTATCGGAATTATTAAAAAGAATAATATACTCTTGATTTACTCGCTTTAGAACGCTATCGTTCTCCTAAAATCAAATTCATAGTCTTTTATTATAATATATATTATTAAGTATATTAAATAAAGCGTCTCAGCTCGAATTAATTCGAATATATACTTCGTTATATTCTTTATCCTTAATACGTCTACCCCTTTTAAGAAGAATAAAGAAATATATACTTTTATTATAATCTCATTTAGGAACCTATATTTACCTCTCGGCTAGTTACTATATAAATATAGTTAATAAGGTAGTAATTATTAATATTAATTATAATAGGCCTATATATAATTATTATTATAATTAATTATTTATAACTTCCGAGCTAAAAGTCTTTATACGGTTTCCGTTATATCTCTTCTAAAAATATAGTAGTTCTAGATATATTCGCGGATCTTTTTTATTATCCGAATCCTCTTCTCGTTAATTAAATCTAGTAGCTAATATAGTCGTTAGTATATATCGATAATATATTAAATTAATAACGCGTTACCTTTCTTACCTCGTTTAGTATAAAGATATTATTAATATCTTCGTTAGACTCCCCTTTCTTAATTATCTTATTTTTAACCTCGAGTTATATTTACTTTATATAATTATCGAATTTAAATTTTATTTTAAGGTCCGCCTATAATCCGTAATTATTATTTTTTTATCTTATGAAAATAGTAGCCGAAAGATATAGAAGTATATTTAATAAAATAACCTCGTGGCCCGTAGTATTATATATTAAAGTATCTCGCCGCTTTATTCCTACCTAGAGATACCGTATTTTATCTTTACGGAAATCGTAAAATTTAACCTCCCGGGAGTATCTTTATTTATTACGGTATTTATATCCTAATTAGCTCGACTCGTAGGCGGATAAAAATAATTAATTATTACTAGAGCGGGAGTTTTCGGACCGGAGTAACGAGGGAATAAAATTATTAATAAGGCGTATATACTCTCTAGATAAATATACTCCTCTATATATAAAGTAGTTACTACCGTATAAGGAGGGCGTTATATAGGTCGAGATATAATAATTATATAAAGAAGATACGGGAGGCTATATTAATTTAGGTTAATAAAGTATTAATTTAGATTTATTTATAAACCTACCCCCTAATATACTCGCGATAGTAAGAATATAATATTACGTTATTAATTATACGTCCGATCCTCTCGTAACCTCTTCCGAGGTCGCGAAGGGTTAATAATCTCGCCTCCTTTATCTTTAAATTCGTCTTTATCTCCGTCCTCGATAGTTATACCTAACTTCGTTTATAAATAACCGTCGTCTTTTAAACGTATTTACTCCTAATTCGATTTTTAGTAATTAAGATAACTAATCGATAAGATAGTATTTAACTTAATAATTAAGACTTTTGGTTATTTTATACTATAAGAAGTAGACTAGGAAACGGATATCGTAGGATATATTTAAGATTTAAGGCGCGATAACTAGATATAGAAATAATTTTAATAATATAATTTATAAAGGAGGGTACTCTAGGAGGAAATTAAAATAAAAGATTATTTAATATATTTATACGCGTTTAAGTTAGAACTAGTTTAATTTATTTTAGATTTAAATTAGATAAAAATATTATATTAAAACTAGACTTAAAGCTTTTATAATACCGACGAAAGTATTTTAGATTAAATATAAGTTATTTAATATTAATAAGATAAAAGAGGGTAGGTATAATTATACTTTATTAATTCTTTTCTATAAAACGATCGGCGGCCCGAATCCCCTTAAGTAAGAAATCCTAGTTATAAATAATATTATATTAATCCTAATTAGCGAAATTATTTATATAGAATATTATTTTCTCCTTATCTATAGGTACTAAATAGGTACTACGAAGGATATTATATACCTTAAAGGACCGCCGAGAACTTAAAATTTAAGGGTTAATTACTTTACTTCTAGGGATAACCTCGATTTCGAATATATTATAAACGGGGTCGACTTCGTTATTATTTCGCTACCGGAGTATCTCGATAAAGGTATTAATATACGTCGCCGGCCTACCCTTTTCGTTATATTTTTCGGTATTAATTATAGTAATAATAGCTTTAAATTATCCTAATTCTCTCTTAAGTTCCTTATTTTCCTCTTTAACTCGGTCGTCGTTAACGGGATCCGATTATATCTATATATAATTTTAATAACTCTTAGACGAATCTCGTTAATTAGGTATATATCGAATTATAAGCTTCTTTAAATACTTAATATTACTCCTATCTTTACTATTAAGGGCCTAATAAATCACCGAAGTATATATACCGATATAATATTCTTCTATCTAGGATAAGTTTTATTTACGTCGAATTATATTAACTAAATCGTATCTAATACCGTCTAGCTTTTTACGATTCTCTCGGATAAATATAATAAGAGTATCGATAAAGTCGCCGGACCTAACTTTTTATATCGTTACTATTTATTTAGTTTATTATTATTATCGCCGATTAAGGCCCTATTAAGTTATATATTCGACGTCGAGACCTTCTTTAAATAAATCCTATATAGACTTTATATACGTTAGTTATATAATATAAATATCTAATACTACTTTAGTAATAATATACTTTCGGTTATCACGAAAATCCAAAAGATCCTATATAGCTAGTATATTAGTTCGACGGGTATTATATTCTAGGATTTAGGTCTCGAATCCTTTATTCTTATTAATCCTAATATAGAATTCTTTTAATAAGAATTTATAAGCTACTTCGCCGTAGTAAATATCATAGTTTTATATATTTCTATAAAGCCGAATAAAGTCTTCGTAATAAATAATACCGTATAGTTTAGGTATATTAAAATAATATTAATTCTCCTCGTTATCCGCGGTCTCGTTTAAGGTTATAATAGGCCGATATTTCTTAAATATTTATTTTAATTTATTAATCCGATATATAGTTTAGCGTATATAGCTTAAGGTCGCTTTATTATATATTATATACGACGCTAACGTAACGAAGTCGAGTATAGCGCGAGTATAATAAAGAATAACTAGCGCCCTCTAAAGGAGAGGAGCTATAACTATAATAAATTATTTAATAATCGTTTTTTATTCGTTCCCTATCTATTAATTTACGGAGTTAAAGTATAGGAACTCTTTAAGACTAGTAAAACTTAGGACTTAATAAAAACGTTTATCTAATTAAAGAGTTATAAATACTTCGGTTATAATCTACTTTTAACTTTTTCTCTTTCGAGTTATAAGAATTATATCTTAAATTAAATATTCGAGTTATTTAAAGAGGGTTATAACTATACCTTTTAAAAGTTAATAAAGGATATCGACTATTATCGTCGAATATATATTAACGAGTATATAATTCTAAGCGAAGTTCCGAATATAGCGGATATTTATCGGGTTATTTAGAGTCGGGTTTATTTACTAATTATAAAAGCGCTATTAAATATATTTATATATTCGAAGCGGTTATTATATCGTTATATTTTCCCTCTATTAAGGCGGAACTTAATAGATAGGGTAATACTGGCCACTTTTAACTCCTATTATAAGGACCTACTCCGGATAATCCGTTATTATATTAATTATAATAGGGTGATACCGCCGGATCTACCCGTTAATATACCGAATATTAAGTCCCGGTATAGTAAGCCGTTCGAGCGCTAATAATTATTAATTATCGACCGAAGTATAGTATATATTAGGAATACTAGAACGTACCCTTAAATATTATACCTATTATAATATAATAGAGATTAGGTTGGACTTTCGGAGAAAGACCTATATCTTTATTAATTTTAACTACCGGTATTAGTCTAAGAAGAATTAGGCTTAGACGTAGTTAACTTTTACGCGTAGCGTAGTTTAAATTACCTATCGTAATATAGATAGGCTATAGTAAGAGGTCGCCGCGATAATACGTTATTAATATCTTATCTAAAGCGAGTAGAATCGGTATAATAATATTACCTTTAACGACTTCTCTCTACTTTAACTATTATTAATCTCCTATATATATCTCTATATAGACTTTTTCCCCGCTCGGATTATATATACGGATAAAAGCGTAGACTAAATTATACTAGAAGGCTCGATGACCTAGTAAGAACTATAAAACCCTAATAATATCCCGATAGTAAATATTATACTTTATTTCTAGAATACTATTAACCTCTCTACGAATTAAAATTGATTCTACCCCCTATATATCGTTAGGGATACCGTATAGAATACGATATACTTAATGATACCACTCGTCGATATTAATATAAGAGAAACGTCGTCGATTAAAGTTAATATATAGATTCTTTAAAAGACTATTTATTTAAAATTTATTAATTTTACTATTTATGAATTAGGAGTTAAAACTATAGTCTTTACGGCCCTTAAATAACCGGTAGATAATCCGTTTATCCTTAGAAGTTAATAAATCGTATATAACCGATAACCGCTCCGAATTATCTTATTTAAATTAGTTATTTACTAGTAACCTAGCGCCCTTCTATATTACCTCTAGGTAGGTCTCCGTCCTTAGCGATAAAAACGTAGATATTATACTTATAAAGGAAAGTTTATTATTAACTATTATACTTTTATTATCTAGTTCGATTACTTCTATATCCTATTATCGGCCGGCCCTATAAATAAATATAAATTATAGTTTCGTTAATTAGAGTAAGATACGTATATATCTTATAGCGGCGTACTATATAGTAGGCTAATAACTTTAATTATTATATCTTTAACTTTAGCCGTATTTAAATTTATATTTAGATTTATATTAATAGAGGTTAAAGTATAAAGCCCGCGCTATATCGACTCTTATTTACTACTCGTATAATATAGTAATCTCGTATATAGAATCTACGCTTCGCCTTCCTTATTAAACTCCTTATTAGACTTCTTATTAGACTCCTCGTCTATATCCTTATCTATATCCAAACGTATAGTTTTCCGTTTATTTCTATATCCGGTCTAGCGATAACGGGTTAGGCCTAAATAACTTTTAGCGATAAAACTATATATATATATAAACTCTAGTATATTAATTAATTAAAATATATTAATATATTAGGTATTACCTATAATTACGATGAATATACGATCTCGTAAATTTAATATATAACTTTGGGTATTTGGATACTAAGTTATTCTAGATTCGTAATGAAATCTAAGTTAGTAAATAACGTAGATCTATAATAAAAACCGATAGAATTCGAACTAGATACTAATTTATTAAATAGATATTAATCGTAACCTTATTATAATAGAAGTAGGAGGAGTATAAACTAGAGGTAAACGTAGTAGTACTAGCCGGGCGATAATAGAATTAGACGGAGAAGTATTAAAAAGAGGACGAAAGGTATCCTTTTAAATATATAAGGCTCCTATAATTAATTATTTAAAAAGGGGTAGATAAAGTTTAAGGGTAAATTAAAGATAATAATAAAAGTAATTTATAGATAATTAATATTATAGTTTAAGATTTAATTATTAAATATAGAATCGCCCTATAGTATATAGTTCTTTTTTATAGAATCTAGGTTAGGTAGTTAAAATAGAAGTAATTAAATATTTAATATAGAACTTACTCGACCCTCTATTTTTAAATTAATATACTATAATTATATCGTATCCTCGTCGTCGTTCTTATTCTTAATTAATCGCCTACGATTAAAGTAACCCGACTAAATTATAACGGTATAACTCTCTTCCCTTTAAGGTTAATAATACCCGTAGCGAATATATTACGAGCTTATACCTTCTTCGTTATTATTACCTCTATTACGACGCCGTTTTAAGGATTTATATACGATAGCCGGTAGGTAGAGAGAGTCTATTCTTATTTATCCTATTTAATCGTTTAATAGCTTAGTCTATATAACTAGAAACGCCGATAAGATTAATTAAAACCACTATCGTCGCTTTATATAGAGTATAGCCGGTGCCTAAGATATTTAATATATTAATAAGTACCTACGGGCGGAGCTCTTAATCCGCGACTTCGGGAGGGGTATTCGACTCGTTCTTAATATACTCTTTTTAGAATCTATTTATTAAGCCCTAACGGATTCGATTATTTAAGTTATTATAGTATAACTAAATAATTATAGGATAAAGAGAATATTTAACGATATATTAAGAGGCTTTTAGTAAAGGTTTTTATAATAAGCGAGTATATTTTTATATAGGAATTATAGAAGCGGTAGTTAAAAGAGAGTAAAAATATTTACGTATTAAATAAATAACGTAATTATAATATAATTCGAGAAAGTTAAAATCTTTTTTTCCTTTTACTTTATTTTTTTAAGAATCTTATCTAGTCCTTTAGATCTTAGGATATCTTTAATAAAAAAATTAATCCCCGTAAATAAATATATAACCTTCTTTATCCTATTATTAAAGTCGAGTATATCGCGAGTAAAATCGGTGCCGAGCGACCGTTAATTTATATTATCTTCTAATTCTCCTTAATACTTTAAAAGTAAAGGGAATATCGCGGCGAAGATAAATTATCGAGTTATAGTCCTAAGGAACGAATTTCTTAATATAAGATATATATCTTTCTTCTTATTTTATATTTATTTTCGAAGTAACGTTTAAAGTTTATTAATAAACTTCGAGGTAGAATTATTAAATACTTTATAACGGCCGAGTAAAAAATCGAAGGGTATATCTTTATATACGTATTTAACGAGATTAAAGATATTATATTTAAACCGTTTACTCTTCTTAATACGTTATAGCGTAAAATTAATTATTTAACGGCCGAATATTAAAACTAAGTTTTATAAACTAGGATAATTATTACCGTCTTTAGTATAAACTTTAAATTACGATTAAACTATAGAATTTTATTCGTAGTAAGGTCGTATAGATCTTTATTATTAAATTTAAGATCTTTAAGATAGCGAACTATACCTTCGATATTAATAGGCCTAATAATAATAAGTATACCACTTATAATAAATAGTGAAAGAACTCCTATTTAATAGTATATTTATATAATTTAAATAGCCCTTTATAATCCCTAAGTTATAGACTTTAATAGATAGAATTCGTCGATAATTATTTATATAGGTATAACGGTAAAGATAAGGCCTTTAGACTACCTTTATATAACTTTATTATTTAATTTATTAGGCGGTAGTATTACGTTCTTAGTCTAGTTATATAAGATACTAAAAGGTTAAGCGATATACGCGTTATAAAAACTAGGAGTTATCGAGATTATATATTACTCCGCTTCTTTAATAACTACTCCTTTTCTCTTTTAAAAATCCGAGGAAAAAGGCCTTATAAATCTTTTATTTTCGAACTAGGCGGGCGCCTAAGAATATTTAGATCGTATTATATTAAGTTCCTCCGCCGTTAAAAGATTACCGGTATTATATTAATTATAAAGGACGCGAAAAAGAAGCCTTATACCTATATAGGGCGCGTATATCTTCGGCTATTAATTAAACTATACGGGAATAATTTCTTTTATTTTATATATAAGATAAAACCCCTTTTTAGAGATTAGTTTAATAATATCGGACGAAGGATCGTAAGGATATTATTTAGAGAACTTTAGTAGATTTAAATAATAACTATTATTATCGGTAGCGCGATACTTTATCCGCTCTTTAGTATCTAACGAGTAACGATATTATTTAATAACTATATATACTTCGTAGAGAAGATTTTCGAAAAGGATAATATTAATAATTTAAGTTATCTACGAAGTTATTTAAAGTTAGCGATTAATAGTCTAATTTAGCTCTAAGATAAGATATACCTTTCTAAGGCTTATATCGTTAACGAGAGTACTACCGTTAAAGCCGTTTCTAACCCGGACGTATATAATATAGATACTAAAGACTTAGTACTAGATAAAATAAATTTTTATACTAAGTATTTTAATATACTATTAATCTTAATACTAGTAGGGTCGAGGTTAAATAAACGGTAATACGATTCCTATACATCGAGTTTATATATATATATATATTCTTTATTATTAAGCTGCGCTTTAATATCGAGAAAGAGGTTAATAAGAACTACTACGAACGCGGCGAAATATATAAATTTATAATTCTTACTAGCTCTATTTCTTACCTAGCCTCTTTTTATTTTCTAAATATAATCGTATCTCCTCGCTAATCTTTCTCTTAATAAATTTATCCTTTATATATCCACTATCTCTCCTCTCTCTATTATTTATTTAAGATTACCCGCCTCTTCTTATATAATAAATATACCTCCGGTAAAATAATTATATTATTATTAACTTTAAGTTAATTTAAAGATTATTTACGTTTATACTCTTTTATCTCCGGCTTTACGACGTATATTACTAGAGCTATTAAATTAGCCCGTAACGGCGAGAGTATAAAAAGTTAACGCGAGATAAAAGGCGGGGCGATTAGGTAAAGATAGTTAAAAGGAAAGAATAAATTATTAAAACGGAGAGGGGAGTATTATAAACGCTAAAGAATCTATTACTATAAAGATTAAATATAAATTATAAACTTTACGAGTCTTAGGGAAAGAATAAATACCTAGTTTAATAAATATCTTAGCTCGGCTCTATTTTTTATAATACCGAGACTTAAGGATTTTTACTAGCCGGCGAGTAGTTAAAAGTAATAATAAAATATAATTAAAGCGTATTTCGTAAAGTCGGTCGTTTTTTAAATCTATAATTTACTTTTTAATTAAGATTTAAATAAAGACTAAATAGTTAACGAACTCGAATATAATATCGCTACCTAGAAATCGCGCGGGATTAGTTTTAATAAGTTTTTAAATTATATATTTAAAGACCTCGCCCCTTTAATAACCTACCTTTAGTAACTAATATATTAAATTTCTCCTTAAGCGTAATATAAAGGACCGGCGTTAAGGTACTAGATATTATACGACGGGAAGACTAAAATATTAAAGATTAATTAAATATAAGAAATTAAGCGGGCGTAGAGAGAGGTATAGGCGTCTCTTCTTTAAAATAAAGTATACTATTATCGTTAAGTTTTACGATACTAGGAGTATACTCTTTTCCCGAGATAATATTATTTAAAAGTATCGCGAATAATAATAGAAAATTCTTCGTAGCGAAGGTAGAAATAATATATTCATTAATATATATTTTAGGGTCTATGATTTCTAGCTAAATTCGTTTTAACCTAGAATATTCTATAATATATCTTAACGCTATACGATATAAAGATATTATTTATATATAAAGCGGTAGTAATAAAGATTTAAATAGAGTATTATCTTTATTATAAAAATAAAGCGATCGATAAAGGATTAATAATTAAAGATAAAATAGAGGTAGTAGGAAGGGAGAAATCTAATAATTTAAATTAAATCAAATTTCTAATTTAGATTATCTTCTTTTAGAATTTATAATAGGTCGATTTAAAATAAATTTTAAGAATTTATTTTATAATAACCCTTTTACCGGGGATTTAAAAGGAAGAGAAATATTAAATTAAAATTACTTTATTTATAGAATACTATAATAAATATAAAGTAGAGTAGTATATATTAAGATAAACCGGGCTGAGTATTCTATTATATAAAATATTAAAGATATACCGAGAGTTTATTAATATAAAGTAGCTACCTACCTCTAGCGATAACCTTATATAATATTATATTTAATTACGTAAAGCCTAAAGCTCCCGCCTAATTATAAAAATATAGTATTACTAATCTCTTTATACTTTATCTTTATCCTTAACTAGACCGCCTATATAAATAGGCTTTATAATATTATAATAAATACTATTTATAGTAGTTATCTTTATAGAGCCTTCTTTAAAAGTAAGACTCCTAGATCGGTAACCCCTAAAATCCGTCCTTTTTATCTAAATATAGGTTTTAACGAATTTTCTATTTTATCTCTTTACCTCTTTCCTTATACCGGGGGAAAGACCGGTCTTTAAAATAACGATTCGGATATAATAAATACCTACGCGACTTTAATAAAGGCGAAAATTATATAGGTATATATCTTTCCGTTAAAAGTAAAGCGCGGGCTCGAGATTAAGAGAAATAATTTAAATATAATTATAAAATAAGTAAATAAAAGCCTATTAAATTAATAGAGTCATAACACTCGCGGGGAAAATACTTATATATTATAACGGACACTCGCCGACCGCGTTAATCGGTATATTAAATAGAATCCTCGGGTAGATTATTTAATAGGGAGGACGCGGGACTTAAGGCGGCGATATAATAATAGTAAGAAAAATCGCGGCTTAATAAATAGGCGTAATAGTATAGAGGAAGTAGTACTATAGAGCGGCGCAGACCTATCGTATAAATACGAGGGAGACTAGTCGAAATAAATAAAAGAAGTTACTTTATTAAGTATATTAAATAAATAAAAGTAATTATATAAAATAAAGATAAAGTCTAGAAGGTTAGAGATAAGAAGAGAAATAATTTACTAATAATTAATATAGCCTAAGATTCTAGCTCTCGAGTATAATATCGGTTTTTAAATTTAAGTAGTATTATTATAGATCTAATTTAGGTATCTAACGTAGAAGTAATTTACCCCCTAATTTAAAATATACCCGATACTCACTTCTTAACGAAATTACTAAAATTATTCTTTAATTATTATCTAGTATATCGTCTTCCGTTCCCTCTAAACTATCGAGGTCTACTATATACTCTACGATATTAAAGATACCCGTAGTAAATATATTACGAGCCTTCGCTTTCCTTAGTATAACTACCTCTACTACGACGCCGGCCACGGGATCTATATAAGATAATTAATAAACGGCGACGGGGTATTATTACCCTATCCTATAAACCTATTTAATTACTTAATCTTTATCGCTAGGTTTACCGATAGGTTCTATAAAAATTATTATCGTCGATTTATATAGAGTAAAGCCGGTGCCTAAGGTACTTAATACTTTAATAAATACCTACGGACGGAGCGCCTAATCTAGGATTACGAAAGGGTTATTCGAATTACTATTAATATACTCTTCCTAAAATTCATTAATAAAAGCCTCGCGGATAACTTTATTAAAGCGTTAATAGTAAAGCCGGGCGGTTATAAAATAAACTAGGTACTTAATAATATACTAAAAGACTTTTAATATAGATTTCTAAAATAATCGAGGGTAATTTTATACGGGGAAAAATTAAAACTATAATTAAAAAAGAGTAATAGGATTTACGTATTATATAAAAAATATAACCGAAATATATTTCGAGAAGATTAATACCTTTCTTTATTTATAAATCGTTTTCGTAAAAATTATATCTAATACTTTATACTTCGGAAACTTTTTAGTAAGAGGGTTAATTATTAAAAATAGATATATACCCTCTCTTATATCGCTATCGGGGGTAAATATATTACGAGTATATTCGTCGACGAGGAACTATTAATTTATATTCTCTTCCGAGCCTATTTAATACTATAATAACTAAGGGATCGTAGCGGCTATAAATAACTATTAAATTATAATTTTAAAGAACGACTAATTAACTTTAAAGGGTATATTATTATTCTTTATTTTTATTTACTTTCGAAGTAATTCTTAAATATCACCGGCGAATTTCGAAGTGAAATCCTTAAATACTTTACGACGGCTTTATAGAAATTTAATATTTACGTCGTTATATATTAATTTAGAGAGATTAAAGATTTTTTTTTTAAATTATTAAATTTTCTTAATACGTCGTAGAGTAAAGTTAGTTATATAAAGGCCGAATATTAAAATTAAGTCTTATATATAAGATTCTTATTTATCGTTCGTAATATAATCTTTAAACTTTTTATTATAGTCTAGAACCTTATTTATTATAAGGTTATATCGATTTTCGTTATTAATTTTAAGATATTTAGATATTAAATAACGCCTTTAATATCGCCGAGCCCTATTATAATAAATATATCGTTTATCGCGAGGAGGGTTAATATTCCGGTCCGAAAGTATTTCTATATAATTTAGATATCCGTTTATAACCCTTAAGCTATTAACTTTATTAGGTAAAACTCGTCTATTATTATTTACCTAGGTATAATAACGGGGATAAAAACTTTAATTTACTTTTATATAGTTTTACTCCCTAACTTATTAAATAATAGTTTTTTATTTTTAGTTTAGGTATATTCGATACTAAAAGACCGAGTAATATATATTTAATAAAATTTAGGAGTAGTTAGAATTATATATTACTCCGCTCCTTCGACGGCTTCTTCTTTTCTCTTTTAAATATCTAGGCGGAGAGGCCCCCCTTCGAAATACTAGTTTTTATAATCGGCGAATTATTAAAGATAAATAGGTTATATCGCGTCGATATCCTCCGCCGTTAAGAGATTACCGGTACCGTATTAATTATAAAGGATAATAAAGCGAAGCCTTACTCTTTCGTTAAATACGTATATTTTAAATTATTAATTATATTATATAGGAAAGATAACTTTAGTTATAAAGTATAAATAAAACCTCTTTTTAGGGATTATTCTTATAATATTAAACGAAGGATCGTATAGATATTACGCGAAGAACTTTAATAAATTTAAATATATCCCGTTACTATCGACGGCGCGATATTATAACTACTCCTTCGGGTTTAACGAGCGACGATAATATTTAACTACGTTATATATTTAATAAAGAAGACTTTCGAAAAGGGAGATATTAATAATTTAAACTATTTATAAAACTACCTAAAATTAATAATTAATAATTTAATTTAGCTTTAAGATAGGATATACTTTTCCGAGGCCTATATTATTAGCGAGAATATTACCGTTAAAGCCGTTTCTAGCCTAGAAGTATATAATATAAATACTAAAGACTTAATACTAGGTAAGACTATATCTTATACTAGGTATTCTAATATATTAATTAATCCTTATATCGGTAGCTTTAAAACTTATTAAGCGGTAATAAGATTCCTATAAATTAAAATTAATTATATATTCGTACTCTTTATTATTAAGCTACGCTTTAATATTAAGAAAAAAGTTAATAAAAATTACTACGAAAGTAGCGAAGTATATAAACTTATAATTTTTATTAATTTATATTTTCGCCTAGTTCCTCGTTATCTTAAAATTAATAGTCCGTTTTAATATTAATCGGTTTTTCTTTATTATTAGTCTACTTTTTTTATTTATCTTCCTTTAACTCTTTAGATATAAATAACTTTAATAATTAATCGCTTTTATAACTATTATCTTTATTATTTAATATTATTTTTTAAAGTCGCCTTTATCGTTTTCGCCTTTAGGCTATATATAAATCGCCTTTCCCTTCGGTTATAATAGATTTACGACGATATTTATTTATTTTAGGCTCTGTAAAATAGGGTAGTTTCGTTATTTAAAAATACTTTAATAGTTTAAACGTAATAATTAAATATTTAAAGGGAGTAGTACGATTAAATAGAGGTAATAAAGAGGAAGGAGTATACTCTCGAGGCGGAGGGGGAAGTATCGTAAACACTAAAGGATCCGTCGCTATAAAGACTAAATATAAATTATAAAATTTACGAGTCTCGGAGGAAGAATAAATATTTAATTTAATATATAAATTAACTCGGTTTTATTTTTTATTACGCCGAAACCTAAAGAATTTAACTAGCCGGCGAGTAATTAAAAATAATAATAATTTATTATAAAGGTATATTCCGTAAAGTCGGTCGTCTTCTAAATCTATAATTTACTCTTTAACTAAGATTATAATAAAGATTAAATAATTAACGAACTCGAATTTAATATCGCTACCTAGAGGTCGCGCGGGATTAACTTTAATAAGTTTATAAACTATAAATTTAATTACTTCGCCGCCTAGTACCGCGCCTTTAGTAACTATAATATTAAAGTTTTTATTAAACGTGAATTAAGGGACTAGTATAAGAGTAATAAATATTATAAAATAAAAAGAGAGAGATCTTAAAGAGTAGTTAGGTATAAGGAGTTAAACGAGTCTAAAAGGAGGTATAAACGTCTTTTCTTTAAAGGCGGTTATATTATTCCGGTAGAATTTTATAATACCTTTTATATATTCTACTTTTTAGGCGGTATTTATTAGAACCCTAATAAATAGGGAAGGAAAATCGGCTATTAACGTCGTAGCGAATATAAAAATAATATCTTTATTACTCTACTTTTTAAAGTCTAAGACCTCGGGATATAATACGAGTTATTTAGTCGTAGTATTTAGTACTAGTTAAAGTTCTTTATTTATATAGTTAAAACCCTCTTTTAAATTCCTCTTCGTTTAATTCGTTAAGACGGTAGTATAATTAAAATTTAATATATTAAAATAATATCTAATGAACGATATAGTAACGTAATACGATAAGAAGTAGATTTATAAAAAAAAAATAGGATATAAATTTATCGGAAGTAAAGTAATAAATACGCTAAATTAATTTAAATTATATTTATAAATAAATTATAAATTAAGAAATAAAAGGCGGGAGTAGAGACTCTTTACCTAAATTTTAATAAAAAGAAGAGTATAGTTTTAAAATAACTCTACCTATAAACTAGTATAATAAAGATATAATTAAATACGATACGTAACGATGAATTAAGCTGAGTATTATATTATATAAAGTATTTAAAATCCGTTAAGAGTTTACTAGTATAGAGTAACTACTTATATTTAATAATTACGTTATATAGAATTATACCTAATTACGTAAAGTCTAAAACTCCCGCCCGGTTATAAAAAGTATAGTATTATTAACTTCTCGATACTTTACCCGTTATCCTCGGCTAGACCGCCTACGTAATTAGACTTTATAATATTATAATAAATACCGCCTATAACGGGTATCTTTATAGAGTTTTCTTTAAATATATAACTCCTAAAACCCGTCCTCCGTATCTAAATATAGGCTCCTACGAGTTTTTATTTTATTAACGCGCCTCTCGGTTAATATTAAAGGAAAGGCCGTTCCTTAAGATAACGATATAAATATAATAAATACCTACGCGACTTTAATAAGGGCGAAAAGTACGTAGGTATATATCTTTCCGTTAAAAGTAAAGCGCGGGCTCGAGATTAAAAGAAATAATTTAAATATAATTACGGGATAAATAAACGAAAATTTATTAAATTAATAAAATTATAACGCTCGCGGGGAAAATACTTATATATTATAGCGGACGCTCGCTAACCGCGCTAATCGGTATATTAAATAGAATCCTTTAGTAGTTAGGTTAGGATAAATATTTAAATTAATAATATAAAAGAGGTAGTAGGGGCGTTAAGATCGGGAGTAGTTTCTTAGTAACGATTACGATAATATAAAAGTAATAAATATCCTAAATTAGAACCTAGGTTAGAAATCTAAGATAGATTTTATATATTTAATTCTACTAAATAACTATAGGCGACTAATTTATAACGTAGGATCGAATATTATATATATTTTAATAAGGATCGGTATATATCTAAATAACCTAAGCGAGACGAGGAATCTAGGCTACGTTAATATCGTAAAGATATAATTTACGAGCGCGATTAGTATAGCTGGTAAACGCTCGTAAGTAATAAATATTCTCGTAAGCGAGTCTAAGAATCTTAAGCGGCCGCGAGCGCTTTTAGCGCTCGTGAGCGGGCCTAAGCGCTCTAAGCAAATTAGGATTCTCGGAGTCGCTTGCACTTTTGTAGATGCTCGCTCACAGCAGCTAAGTCGCCAGCCATCCCTATCCATTCAGACCATAAACTTGGACCATAATCTTTCCACCTCGATTGTCAGGCGTAATTTACATCAACACAGCTGCATACGATGTCCTAGGCAAGCGAACCATCGATGCCTATCTAGTGGACGCCCGAATCGAAAAGGCCGCTAATTATAAGCGTACCGTCGACGAGTCTTTGACGGACACACAAATCGAGAAAGGCACGAAACCCAAGCGCACCGTTGACGCATACCTCGTTGACTCTGCCATCGAGAAGGCTGGCAATGCCAATTGAGAAGGTGGCTGGGTGCGTGCTTTCTGTGAACGGTGCACTGAAGTAACGAGGATGGGCTGTGATGCAGGCTGCAAGCGCTTTTGATGAGATTTCGAGCGTTCTTATGACTGCTTGTACGCAGATGATGGGACTGTACTTTGAGTTGCAAATACTAGCTAAGGTAGCACGAGTAAAAGTAATCGAGAAAAACTGCGTTTCCAAAGCTCAAGTCTTGGCTGAACGCGGTAAGATGCCCCCAAGTGATGTTAACAACACAGCTCCAGAACAATAACATGCGCACACTTCGGTGACTTATTCAAGCCAGCGCAAACACTAATGCGATCTTGTCCTCTGAAGCCCAACAATTCAGCCTGATTCCCAATGCTCAGGTCTACATTGAAAGCGATGACAAGCCCCTACGTAGTGTCAACATCACAACTCCGGAATCAACATAAGGCCACAATTCGGTAGCTTACCCAAGCCAGCGCAAAAACAAGTGATATCCTATCCTCGGAAGCCCAAGAACTCAGTCTGACCCCTAGAGAACTGCCGAGTCCGCAAGGACTGTCCCCCCTTCATTCATCAATTTTTCTTTCAACCGCTTATAAACATCAAGCCTTAGGCTACGGACCGCTGAAAGAAATGTCAAGGACTTTTGGCCGATGATGTGGATATCAAATATAGAATTGGGGTAGGAGACGATGGTTGCGAAGAACTCGATACCGTGAGTTGGCGCTTCGGGAGGAGCTTCGTGAACGCCTACAGGTTGTGCCGCTTGGTCGGGCTTCGAAGCAGTAAAATAGTGTGCCACAAATAGTGTCGATACGTCTTTGTTGTAAAGTTGAGCCGCATTATCTGGGGTAGTTGTCTTAGTCGTAGGCTTGACCTTGAGTTGGGAGCCAGCTTACGAAGAATTTGGCAGATATTGTCGATGAAGTTCGCGTCGTAGCGATCAGGGTTGGACACGATCAAACCGGTACATTGGAGGCAAGGGCTCGTATGCTTCACGACGGCCTGGCCTCGTACGTTGTAGAGCGCTGCTGCGTCACGCTTCCCGCATACACATACTAGATTTGAGTGAATGCTTGGAATTGATACCGGTAGAGCTGCTGCAGGTAAGGCGTTGTGGATGCCGGAGACGAGGGGGAGTGCCATCATGGGGATTGAAGATGCGTAATGATGATAGCGATGTCGCTTTTTGATGGTAAGAAAGTCGACATGACCTTTCGACTTGCGATTTTTTACCCGTCCAAATGCAGGAATTGGAAAGAGCTTGACACTTTGCGATCACCAAAGCGACGGGAGCAAGCCTTTAGAATCTGAATATGAGCCGGCAGGTGCGTGTCAGTTGCTGGAATTATCTGGCGAAAACAAGATTGCCTCCAGCAAGATGTGAGGAGATAGCGGCAGACTTGCAGGAGAACTGCGAAGACTCAAGTCATATTTGGCGCAATCTGCTCATACCCACCTTCTTAAAGCCCAGAGTGCCTCGGATCATTGGAGTACAATCCTTCGACATTAATCATTTGGCATATAATTGACTCCTGCAAGGCATCAAAAAGATGGTAGTCTAGCCCAGAAGCCCATGAAAATGATGAATTCAATTAGTAACTACGAAACATCCCTTGTAGTAAATTCGTAGACAAATGTGTGGTCTCCAGAGGGTATCATCCCTCGATGGTCTAGGTGCAAGCATTGCGCTGTTGGACTTTCATGGGACTTTCAGAGATATATACCCATACATAATAAGCCTCGAGATGCTAAGAGCAAGACAATTCGCGTTCACAATGGAGGTCGAGGTGGGACGAAAAACACAAGGCGATGTCCGCGAAAATGGCGCCAAGGGCGTAGCCCTACGAGTCTACTAGAATCTCACTTCTACTAGTGTGGTAGTACAATACTGAGTCGAAAGCGTGTGGAATGCCTTATGTATCTCGTAAGACCCGTAGTTGCTCGTCCTGCTCTCCTCGCGAGCTCCTACTTGCACAGTCTTAACGCATCTACCACCAAGTCGCTCGTTACCCAAAGCATCTTGCACCGACACTCCCTTGTTAGACCGTCTTCACGATCAGCACCGACACGATCTTTCGTCAGCATGACTCCCATAGAACGGGTCACAGACAAGCTTGAGCAGCCTGCTCTTGACGACAGATCGTACCGAGTCATCAGATTACCGAACAAGCTTGAAGCTCTCCTTGTTCACGATCCAGACACCGACAAAGCCAGCGCAGCTGTCAATGTAAACGTAGGCAGCTTCAGCGATGCAGACGACATGCCAGGCATGGCCCATGCCGTGGAGCATCTACTCTTTATGGGCACCAAGAAGGTGAGTACTTCCCTTCGGCATTGGCTGTTGTTGACCAGTCCTAGTATCCTGTCGAGAACGCCTACAACCAATACCTAACCGCTCATTCTGGTTATTCCAACGCCTACACAGCAGCCTGCGAGACAAATTACTATTTTGAAGTCGCAGCCTCACTGGAACCTGGCTCGGAAGCTACCGCGAACGGTGCGCCATCCTCGCCTCTCTACGGTGCCCTTGATCGCTTCGCCCAATTCTTCATTTCCCCACTCTTCCTCTCCTCCACTCTCGACCGCGAGCTCAAAGCCGTCGACTCTGAAAACAAGAAGAATTTACAGAGCGACAATTGGCGTCTGTCTCAACTCAATAAGTCACTTTCGAGCAAGAACCACCCCTATCACCACTTTTCGACCGGCAACCTCGAGACCCTCAGAGATGAGCCTGTAGCGCGCGGTGTGGATGTACGGAAGGAATTCATCAAGTTCCACGACGACCACTACTCAGCAAATCGGATGAAGCTAGTCGTACTCGGTAAAGAATCCTTAGATGAGTTGGAGACTTGGGTTGGAGATCTCTTTGCAGGGGTTCATAATAAAAATCTTCCACAAAAACGGTGGGATGGGATACAACCATATACAAAAGCCGAGCTCATGACTCGGATTTTTGCCAAACCTGTCATGGATCAACGAACGCTGGAAATATACTTCCCATATCAGGACGAGGATGACATGTACGAGACACAGCCTAGCCGTTACATCAGTCACTTAATCGGACACGAGGGGCCTGGCAGTATTCTTGCATATATCAAAGCAAAGGGCTGGGCAAATGGACTGTCGGCGGGGCCGATGACGATATGTCCGGGGTCAGCATTTTTTACAATCTCTATCAAGCTAACGGAAGAGGGTCTCAAGGTTTACGAAGAGGTGGTGAAAGCCGTATTCCAATATATATCCCTGATAAGAGAAGTCCCGCCTCAAAAGTGGATTGTTGATGAAGTCAAAGGAATCGCAGAGGTGGACTTCAAATTTCAGGAGAAGACCTCCGCCAGCAGCTTTGCTAGAATCATGTGCAGTACAATGCAGAAACCGTTACCCCGAGAGTGGCTTCTCAGCGGAACAGACTTGATACGCAAATTTGATTCCAAGGCCATTTCGACTGCCTCCGAGTATCTCAGGGCAGATAATTATAGATTGACTATCGTCAGTCAATCATACCCTGGTGGCTGGGACAAGAAGGAGAGGTGGTATGGCACGGAGTATAAAGTGGAGCGAATTCCTGCCGAATTCGCTGAAGCAGTCAAGAAAGCTGCCGAGTGTAACGAGAAGAACAGGGTACCGGAGCTTCATTTGCCACATCGAAATGAATTCATACCTTCAAAGCTTTCTGTCGAAAAGAAAGAAGTGGAGGAAGGAATGAAGGCTCCCAAGCTCATTCGCAACGAGGACAGCGTCCGGACATGGTGGAAAAAGGATGATCGATTCTGGGTGCCTAGAGCGAACGTCTTTGTGACTTTAAGGAATCCACTTGCATCAGCGACACCTGCCAATTCAGTCAGAACAAGGCTCTTCTGTGCACTGGTGAAGGATGCGCTTGTTGAGTACTCATATGATGCCGAAATCGCCGGACTCGAATACGAGCTCGGGGACTACTACGTTGGGATGGGAATCGATATTAGTGGATATAGTGAGAAAATATCCGTGCTGCTGGAGAAGGTCCTCGTGACTATGCGCGACCTAGAAGTGAAGCCGGATAGGTTCAAGATTGTCAAGGAGCGATTGGTGCGAGGTTACCGGAATTGGGACTTCCAGCAACCCTACCACCAAGTTGGAGAATTCACGAACTGGCTCGGTTCGGACAAAGGCTGGATCAATGAACAGTACCTCAACGAAGTTGGGTCTCTTACCCCGGAAGACATATCAGCTTTCTACCCTCAACTTCTCCGACAGCTTCATCTTGAGGTCCTCTGTCACGGCAACATGTACAAGGAAGAGGCCCTAAAACTCACTGACCTTGTCCAGTCAACGCTCAAGTCAAGACCGTTACCTCAGACGCAATGGAACGTGGCAAGGAGTCTAATACTTACTCCCGGTAGTAACTACACCTACCGGAGACCATTGGGTGATCCAGCGAATGTCAACCACTGCATTGAGTACTACGTGTTTTGTGGCAGCCGTATTGACAGAAATCTGCGGGCGAAGATTTTACTTCTTGGGCAAATGACCGACGAGGCCGGCTTTGACCAACTACGAACCAAGGAGCAGCTCGGATATATTGTCTTTACAGGTCCCAAATCTGCAGCAACGACGATGGGATACAGGGTCATTATCCAATCGGAGAAACCCACAGAATATCTAGAAGATCGGATCAACGCTTTCTTGGCTATGTTCAGCAAGTCACTGGAGAACATGCCGCAAGAAGAGTTTGAGAGCCATAAGCAGAGCCTAGTCAACAAGCGGCTGGAAAAGATCAAGAACTTAGACCAGGAGAGTGCCCGCTTCTGGAGCCACATCAGCGATGAGTACCTTGACTTCCTACAGAGAGACCATGATGTTGAGCACATCAAGCCACTGACCAAAGACGAAATGGTCGAGTTTTTCAATTACTACATCCACCCCACATCTCCCGTACGTGCCAAATTGTCGGTACACATGCTCGCGCAGTCATCACCCAAGGCTATGGTCGGCAAGATGTCGCCCGAAGAGCAAAGAGAAAAAGTTATTATTACTATTGGCAGATTCCTGACAGCAATGGGTATCGGTGTTGACCAAGGAATGCTGAACAAGCATCTTGGGTCCGTAGATATTGCCGGAGGGGACCAAGCCAGTATCGTTGACGGCGTCGCACGCTACTTGGACGAGACTGAAGCACTTGATTCCGAAGAAGAAGCAAATGAGGTCCTGGAACAAGGTCAGCAATTGCTGGGGACCGTATTGCCAGGTCTTGGGATCGAGGTCAAACAATCTGTCGATGGTGTCAATGGCATCGAGGATCTGCCGGCCGTACCACACGTCAAAGCGACTATATACATTGAGAATGTGCGAGACTATAAGGCTGGGTTGCAGTTGACTGCGGGACGAAGGCCAGTCGTTGATATGAGCGGATTCGAGGAGACAGAACCGAAGCTGTAGGCCATTCAGGCGGGTAAAGACGAGCTCGATTCCCACAACAGGAAGGCCTGGGGCGCAGTAGGTCCATTGAACATTGTGATTGTACGCAGCATATCTTCTCTACTTTCATTGCAGCATAGTGGAGCAGGTGGCTTTTGTCCCTAGATGTGGGTGTATCCTACTAGATCTCAAACGAATGGGCGGCCTTGGTCAATGCAAACAAAAGTTTATAGAAAAGAATAAAATGCAACATCCACCTTCCATCAGCTCCCACCGGAGATTCAAGATCTCCTCCAAAAAATTCATTACGCTGTATCGGCATTAGCTGTTGCATGACTCATGACCACCACGTCAAAGCCAATCCCCTCGTATTTGCATCCTCAGCTCCTAAACGAATACACACGCTCAAAACCATCTCTGTGGTGGCAAAGATGGAGGGCTGTGCACCAGAGTGATCTGACTTCCTGTCCCACGCCCATAGTCCTTCTGCCTGCTCTATGCGATTATGAAATTCTTCAACGAACTCTACTTTAGCCATCTATCTATAATTCTACCACCGGTTACTCTGTCTCAAAGGTGGTTTCATTGATATATTTTGGTTCCCGTGGGTCGGTGATTTCCATCGCTGCGAACCACCCAAACATCTTCGTTCCGTCATTTTGGTGGAGAGGATACGCAACTATTTGGGAGCGGAGATGGCAGATTGAAAGTGGAAGAAGCCGGCCGAAGAGGAGAGGGGATAGACGAGAAAAAGCCATGGTGAGCCGTGTATGATGCTCAGATGAACTAGGAGAGTGACAAGTATGGATTCATTTCCTATCTTGCAGGCCTCATCTAAACACCCATAATCGAAACGGTGATAAGAATTTCAAACCATGGCTATCAGTTGCTCCTCCACTCAAAACGCCCCTCATATCATACACACATGGCACATCCACCGAGAACCGGTCTCAAACACCACTCCTGTAGACTTGACTCCCACCATTCCGAATTTGCACGGTCTCCCTCCTCTGCAACACAACTAACGCCCTGTTGAGGGCCTGCTCACTCCACCCTCTGCCCTCACATAGCTCTCGCCTTAGCGTCGCTAAGCTTGTGCTCCATCCCACAGGCAGTCTGCGCCTCAATTCCTCCTCTACCTTACCCGCTTCCTCCATCACCTCCTTGCTGCCTTGTCCCTCGCCTTGCGTCACTGCATCCATTGTGGAGGCGAGGAAGAGACGTATGGCTTCATCGACATGAGATTCAAGAGCGATAGGGGAAAGAGAGAGCTTGGCGAGTGATTCGGTAATACGGATGATAGCTTCCAGTTGGCGGACTGTGATGGGGATGGAGGACCGTGCGGAAGAGGTGATTTCTGAGGCGTGGACTTGTCGCCGGATGGAAACGAAGTGTGAGGAGAGCTTTTCGCCGGCTTCGGGGGAGAGACGGGGAGCACAGCGTCTGAATTCAGTGTCAGTATAAGAACTAAGTTGTGGGGACAGACTATGACCCACGACTTGCAGTAGCTGATATATCGCTTCATCTTCTCAACGGAAATCTCGGCCTCGGTTTGCTCTTCCATTCCTCGTCCACCCATCTGTATACCCATCACGTGTCTTGCGATCCGCTCGTCTCTGCCTTTCTCGTGCTCGTCGCGCACGATGAAAATCATATCAAAACGCGATAGAATGGTGGTCTGGAAGTCGATGTTTTCTCCAGGTGTCTTCAGATCGTCATATCGTCCAAAGATTGGATTAGCAGCTGCGAGCACTGAGGTTCGAGCATTCAACATGGTGGTGATACCAGCTTTAGCGATCGAAATAGTCTGTTGTTCCATAGCTTCGTGAATGGCTACACGGTCCTCGTCTCGCATTTTGTCAAACTCATCTATACAGACAACACCGCCATCTGCGAGAACCATCGCTCCCCCCTCTAGGTAGAATTCGCGTGTGTTGGTGTCGCGTTGTACTGACGCGGTCAGACCAGCTGCTGATGAACCCTTGCCAGATGTGTAGATGGCGATTGGTGCGACTTTTTCTACAAATTTGAGAAGTTGAGACTTCGCTGTACCTGGGTCACCCAACAACAGAACGTTGATGTCTCCGCGAAGCTTCATGCCGTCTGGTAGTATCTTTTTTGAGCCCCCGAGTAGCAAACATGCAATTGCTTTCTTGATCTCTTTGTTGCCGTAAATCGACGGCGCAATGCAGTTTGCGAAGACTTCGTAAAGGTCCGGCCGTCTGCTCATCTCAAGGAATTCTTGCTCTTCCTCTTCTGAGAAGATCGCATTGCCCTTCGCTGTGTGGTCGACATCGCTAGTGATCCCCACGGCTCGAAGATACGGTGTTCGGATGGCTACTGCTGAGTTTCCGGACCCCTTCGATTCTTTATTCTGGTAGATGGAAAAGACGCCCATCAGCGTACATCTCGATCCTGGCACCACTCTGTTTGTCAGGTATCGATCTGCCGAGATCTTGATATGCCTGGGTAGTTCTCCCACTGGTACTTGGTCTGGCGCTTCTTGTAGCTTCAATATCTGCTGGTCGATGAATTGACATCTTTCATGCACCACGAAGTATGGATCTAGCGGGCACTTGTCCGATTGGTCTCCTTGCGTCCTCTTTCTTGAGCAGACTCGCGGGAGTGTGACGCCTGATATGCCGCCGCTCACGGGTAACGTTTCTGAGTGTTGGCAGTTGCGACATTGTATGTATAGTGCTGTTGCTTTCGAGGAGAGAGTAGATGCGCCGATGACTATGCCGGGTATACGGACTAAGTGGGATATGTTGGTCGCGTCCAGGTCGCGTATAGATATCTGAGAGACGGAGGAATGGAGGAGCAGCTGGTGCTCGGGGAGGGAGATGTCGCTGGCTTTTTGGGAGGGGAAGACGATACGATGGGTGCAATCTTTCAAGGCTGCTTCGAACTGAATATTGTCAGCAAGATGTATCCGGTGCATTGCGATTTCCACGTACGAGAGGTATGATGTCCGCAGGCTGTGTCGTGAGCTTATGCGCCAGCTCTTCGTTGTAGGAGATGATATGGGCAACGTCGACATCGCAGTAATATTGCTTGATGAGAACATTCTCTCGAATTTGATCTCTGCAACAGGTTGTCAGTGGGAACATTCTGACATCGTCGAACCGCGTACCTATAAATGAACGCGTTGTCAAGCCTGAATTCTAGTATGAACTCGCGCAACAGCTGCTGTATGTGACTCCTGGAGTCTTCACTGGCATCTGGATCTGGCGCAAGAACACTGAGAGAATAGACGGATTGGCGATCCATCTCCAGTGAGGAGGTCGAGTAATTTCAATGTAGATGATGGGGTTGGTGGTAAGAGGGTCAGGGTTGGTGCTGGAAGGACGCGACTTTTCGTGAACGCGGAGAGTGCTTTTCATAGGCAGGGCAGGTCTGCCGAAGCTTGGCATTATGTTTTTCTTGGCTACCTAATTTTTCTTTCTTTCCATCAAAGATACTTTGGGTATGAGATCGTCTGCTAAGCAAGGCAAAGCACCTCCACACTAGGATGTTATGACTATAAGAGTGTTCGATGCAATAGCTTCAAGTCTAGTCGCTCTCTATCATGGCAGCCGTCCCGTTCTCCGTCGTTACAGTCAGATTGCCCACGTCCATCGAGCTTCCCCTCTTCACCACTGCAATATAAATCAACTCACGATCCCCGATCTGGACTGTTCCACCTGTTGGTCCCAATGATCCACCTATTGAGGTCCAACAACTGGTAGCGATGCGAAGCGCGGCGTTTTTGATATGATACCACGAGGTCACATCACGTTGTCGACTATAGCCAAGATCTACGCTGACCACGCAGCCGCCATAACCCTCGGTCACTGGAAGTTGAAAACCGTCCATTCTGCTGCCGCAATGGAACTCGCCTTCCGTTGTAGTGTCGGGGAGCTCTTTAATTGCTTTGATGCAGTCTCCAAAATGGGGTCGGAATTTGAAAGGTCTGATCTTGGTGCATTTGATCGGTGTCTCCGTGAGGTTGGTAGCACTAGGCGTGAGCTCGACCGCCTGAGCAATGGCGAGAGTTGCTGCGAAGAATAGGGCTAGCAGTAATACTGGGAAGGGCAAAGTATGTCGGAAATCCATGTCGGCGCTGGACTGATGATTGTGCGGGTTTACTGTAGGTAAGATTCAACCCTACTTGTGGTTGCGAAAGGAGAGTGAGGCGAAGGTCCTTATGAAATTCGGAGTCGATTCTGACTGGCATTATATCTTTGCTCTGGCGCTTAAGCTCTGTGCACTGTTCCCTTGACTTGCTATATGCGCTAGTCGCGCCAAGTGTGTTACATGCGTCGTGAAACACGTGCTTCGCTATGGCTCAACACTTGAAAGATATATATTGATAAGAGAACGGCAGCAAGAAAGCCAATAGTCACAAGAAGAGGGTGAAACCCGCGATTTGCGTAAATCGCTGTTGCAAGACTATTGAGCTCAGGAAGTGCCCCAAAACAATCTTCCCCAAGCAATCTAGAAGATTATACGGGAAGATAAGACTGACAAGGGACGGTCAAGCGGCTGATTGTTTTGGCGCATCCAAAGCCTTGGCGCTGGCGCTTTGAAGAGAGAATTGCTGGTCCCAATTCCCGATGGCCAGAGCCGCCTGCAGATTCATGCTTCCCACCCAGGATCCCGCCACACCCCAATCAATCTAACCCCATCCGTGCCATTATCGTCGCCAAGAAGTAATTTTGGCCTTGGATCCGTCCCAACGCGGTCTCAGCTTGCTGATGCAGAAGGCTGATCACGTGCTTTGTGTATTCGAGGCTATTGGTCTGGGTCTGCATATACTGTAAAGCATAGGACTTCAAGGCACGATTGGTCGTATGCAGTTTCATGATGTTGAGGAGCTCGTTATTAGAGGAAGCAGAGTTTCGAATTGAACGAATGACTGGCAGCGAAAATTTTCCTTCCGTCAAATGCTCGCAGAAGCTGGATGCCATCTATAAGTAAATCAGCACGTCCTCGAGTGTTCATGAAGATTCGGTACGTACCTGCTCAGAACACAAGTTTTGGTAGTCATCACGGATTTGGAAGATCAGACCGACAAGCTCAGTGAGCGGCAAGATGTCACGCGCTATCGAACTCATACTCTGTATCAATCTAGCTGCCAATCTGAACAACCCACCGGTTTTGTTGGAGATCATCTTGAGGTACTGCTCTTCTGTTGGAACAGCCAGGGTATCACGCCAGAGCAGCTCTAAACCCTGGCCTCTATGCAAGTTGAGCATCATCTCGTTGAAGATCCTGAAGGCTTCCCACGAGTTGCTCAATTGAGAAAGCTCCTGTTGTGCGAGAAAGTACGCATAATTCGCAGAATTGATTGCCTGCGAGACTCCGAAAATACAACGAGCGGCTGGAGAGCCACGACGCAGTTGTGAGCCGTCTTCAATAGCATAAACCCTAGTAGACGTCAGAACGATTCGGCCCTGGCCCATGAAAAAAGAAGGTCGACGCACAAAAGCGAGGCGTTGTGGAGCATTGCAACTACTTTATGGAAAACATTGTACGAATGCTCGTCGATCTGGAGCCATATGTTGAATGTGGAAAGCACTTGTGTCCGGAGAATCTTCCCAGGTAAGGCCATAACGTAGTCGAATGGCTTCATAATAGACTGTGACACACTTCAGTCAGGTTATACTTTCTGGAGATCAAGAGAGCAACAACCGCATTCATCCTGATCCGTCCATGTATCTAGCATGCTAAGGTAGTCTTTTCTATTCTTGCTCCACTCCTCAGCATCCTCATCGAAGCCGGATAGTGTCCGAAAATCAATGTTGTCGGACTTCCTGGACCTGGACAACGATACCCCGCCCATAGTTCTGACTCATTAGGCGGAGTTGAGGAAGAGGATGACCGCGACCACGCAAGCTGTGGTGATTCAGGCCGTGAAGCTTGAACATCTGCTTCATAACACCCATCAGGTAAATAGAATGATGGCAATTCCAAGCTTTCATTCACGGGGAACGTCCCAGAAAAACTGAGGCCCCTTTTTTTGCACGTCTCTTTGCTCATCCCTGGTTATTGGGAGCGCTCGTACTCAGGCGAAGATATGTCTAAACTCATCTCTACTTCTTCTGGGATATCTGCGTTTGGTGCTGTATCGGTTTCCCATGCTTGACGTTTATCGAGACTGGGTCCTGAGTTCATGCAAGTGTTCTGAACGCTTATAATCAAGCTTCGGGCCCATTATACCCGACGCCAGCTAAGTACTCGTCCCACTGCTGGGCGCACTTCTGACAAGAGAGTAGATCGCTATCAAACGGGCGACGAAAGGCGAATTCCTACAAGATCGTCGATAACATGATTCCGAATATCTCAGCTCTTGAACGTAGATAAGAAATGATTGCTATGCTTTTCACTTCGCTATCTTTCTACATCCGGAGTGAACTTCTGTAGTCAACATTAGCTGGCAGTCCATACATTCTAGACTAGCTCCTTTTCGATGCAACCCATCATCATCTATCCCAAGCTAAAACCCGTAATAATTTCATGGATACCTCAGCGAGCAGATCCGGCGTAACAAAAGAAAATTATCCAGGGACGCCGTGTTATTACGTCCTTGGTGGCGTGTCGACTTGCAATCTTTCTGCCCGCACACGTTGTAAGAATTCAATCTAGATAGGTACTTAGACCATGTCAGTACTGCAAAATGATGTTCATACCCACGGAATATACCTAGAATTGTCCGTCTTTGGTGAACCCACAGAAGACAGCTATAACAACCAAGCGACACGAACGGATTCCGAGGGCTATCCGAAGCTTTATGCCAGTCATGCAGGATTTAGTTGCAGCGATCTTGTGCGAAAGCCTAATCTCCAACAGGTTTGGTTTTGACGTGCAACGAAAGAATCCGGTTCTAGTAGCCCCCTAAATCCCGATTGGATAAATATAAACGACGTTGCCTCTCTCGGACGCAGGATCATTCATTTCACCCTTCGGGCCAACCAAGGTGCCTGGGATTGCGTCCCTGAACGAGACGAGATAGCCTCGGGGTCTATACATTATGTCCTGGTGGTTCAGCATGTTAGGAGCGTCGGTCAGGGAGGGATTCATGATCAACCATGCAGCAGAAAAGTGCCATCTCCTATTCCAAAAGCCGTAAATTCAACCTCGTCGAAGATTTCTCTTGCTTTCATGCTAGAATCGCACGTACCGACTGTGAATGTTCGTCTACGGAGGTGCGACGCCCTAGACGAAATCGAACAAGATCCCGTTGTGGAGATTGGAGTGGAATTTTTCGTATCGCGTTCCAATATACGATTCCGGCGTCATCCATATGACGGCGATGCACAGCTCGCTATTGGAGCATGGCTTTCCCACTTCGTGGCGTCTTGACAGCCTCGAAGGCACCTTCGCCTCCCCTCAACACCCTTCATTCTATTCTTCTGACTGTACCATTTTTAGACTCCCTGATCAAAACACCCCTCGACCCGCTCAACATGGGCTCATCCTTTTCAACGCCCGCGTTGCCATACATCCCAAACAACAAGCCACCCCAATCATCTTCGCTATCAAATGTCACCCCAAGATTGATGAAGTATGCCGTAAGATCGACAAATACTTCCTCGATTATTGGCCATGGCTATGCCAGACGGAGAAGACCAAGTTTCCCGCCTCCCAAACAAATGCCTTCGAGCAAAAGAAGTTCGACTGCATCTCGGGGGTCTCAGAACTCAAGCAGAAGGAATTCGACGGAGTCAGGAGGGGGATTGGAGATGCTCGAAGAAGGAGTACAGGGAATGATTAGCTCATTTTATCTTTTGTTTACGAGTAGCAATAATCGAAGTGTTGTTCTTTGCCCAGCAGCTGGTAGCAGCGTGGTTGATTTATTTGAATGAAGTTTATCAGGGGTGGAAGTAAAGACTTCCTCCCTCGCTTTTGTATAGTCTAATCAGAGGACTCGGCTTCTGATCGTTGGTTTTGGCAAGAATTGTGCTCCTTCAAGTAGCGAGGACCTGTTGGGGATTGGCTTCGATCCGTAGTCGTATCTGTTACCAAAGCCAAACTCCCGAAGTGAAAACTGCGCAAGCTCCTAACCTTAAAGAGATCCTGCAATCCTTCGAGACGTTGGTGAAGGGCAGTCGCTTAAGAATGATGTTTTTGGTAGCTGGTGGTAGAGTACCCAAACATCGAAGGCTCGGCATTATACAGGCATCGGACTTTGTCAATGCCGGTCCCGATGTTGACCCGGAGTGAGCTTCACGGCAAGAGGCGAGCATGGTCTACGGTCTACGGAAAGCCAGCATCTCAGTATCGTCTGACATCGCTTCAGTTTCACCTTGATAATATCTTGAAAGGCTCAGATAACGATGAAACACAGTCAACACAGGCGATGAGCAGAACCATCGACTGTAACGAGCTATAAGAGATAAGCTGGACGACGACCTCCATCACAAACCTCTATCTTGTCATGTCTACCGTCACAGGTACTGCGCTTCAGACTTCGTATCCGTAAGTACGAATCGAAAAAGCTCCGATGGCAAACCTCTGCTTACTCAATGGCGCGATAGTCCAGTTCTTCCCAAAGCCTTCGACGCGAATCAGCCTCCCTCAATTCGCCTCTTCCCTTTAAGCAATTACACATTTGGCACAAAGGAAACCCAGCCGGAAGAAGACCCATCGGTGGTTGCACGCTTGGAGCGTTTAAAAGAGCACTATGAGCGCCATGGCATGAGAAGGACATGCGAAGGCATTCTGGTCTGCCACGAGCATAATCATCCACACATTCTGATGCTACAAATCGCCAACGCGTTCTTCAAATTGTACGCTCCGGTCTTGGCTCTGGTGACCCCCAATTCTAGCTGATATGCATACTTTCAGGCCGGGCGACTATCTTCAAGCCGAAGACGACGAAATCGACGGCTTCAAACTGCGTCTCAACGAACGGCTAGCACCAATTGGCAGCCAATTCAGCGGCGAAGGTGTAAACGATGAGTGGCATATCGGTGATACTTTAGCGCAGTGGTGGAGACCGAACTTCGAGACGTTCATGTATCCCTACTTACCGGCGCATGTGACGAGGCCAAAGGAATTGAAGAAGCTATACCTCATACAACTACCGAAAAGCAGTACGTGCCTCGCCTTCCCTCTAACGTGGATTACATATCACTAACTGCATGACAGAGGTCCTCAGCGTACCAAAGAATATGAAATTACTCGCTGTCCCTCTGTTCGAACTTTATGATAACACCGCACGATACGGCCCTCAATTATCAGCTATACCACACCTGCTTTCGCGGTACAACTTCGAATTCATGGACGAGGAAGGGAATGTGTGCGCGGCAACTCCAGGTGGTGACCCAGGATCGCAGTCGATCAAGGTGCTGTCCAAGGAAGACAATGGTGAGGAGAAGACCAATGGTCATATCAAGGACGAAGAGGTCAATGGCTATGGGGAGGGTGGTGATCAAGATGTTGAAATCAAAGTATGAGACGTGGGTTGAAGCACGGGCAACCATTATTCGATGGCCCTCTCAAGGGTATTTAGCATGGATTTGGATCTTGAAAAGCGACATGATTCCCATTGAAGCGTGCAGCTATTGAACGAGAGCCTCATCTATGGGCTATACCATTATTGTAGATCATACGAAATTCCTAGACTTGTTCTGGCTGAATGCAAAAACCCATGTTGCCTAGAGCTTATACAATCTCATCGTTCGAAAGTTGACCTTGACCTCTCACCCCCAATAAATCACTCAACACCACGCCCCAGAAACTCATCCATGTCCACTCCTCCATCTCTACAATGATACTCATAGGCCTAACCGGCTCCCTCGCCACCGGCAAATCCACCGTCTCCCGCCTCCTCTCCGCCCCACCCCACTCCCTCCCAATAATAGACGCCGACCTCCTCGCCCGCCAAGTAGTCGAGCCAGGCACCCACGGCTACAACCAAATACTCTCATATTTCTACCGCACGACACCAGATCTACTCCTCGATGGGGAAAATACGGGCACAGGACGTCCACTCAATAGAGCTGCGCTTGGGCGGCGGGTGTTTGGGTCTGAGCCGGAGAGGGTGAGGGATCGGAAGGTGCTGAATGGGATTATACATCCGCTGGTGAGATGGGCGATGGCGAGGGAGGTTGTGGGTTATTATTTGTTGGGGTATTGGGCTGTGGTGTTGGATATACCGCTGCTTTTCGAATCGGGCCTTGATGTCTTTTGCTCCGTGGTGCTTATGGTTGCGGTTGGTGATGTGGAAGTACAGATGAGGAGGTTACGGGAGAGGGATATAGCGCTTAGTGAGCAGGAAGCTAGGGATCGGGTGGGTAGTCAGATGGGTGTTGAGGAGAAGGTTGAGAGGACGAGGGCAAGGGGTGGGGGAAGGGGGAAGGTGGTGCTGAATGATGGGGGGAAAGAGGAGTTGGAGAGGGAAGTGAGGAGGGTGATTGGGGAGGTGAAGGATGAAGGGGGTGGCCAGGTGTGGGGGTGGTGGTTGTGGCAGAGTCCGTTTGGGGCTGCTGGAGTGGGGGCGTGGGAGGTCTATAGGAGTTGGAGGGCTAAGAGGAGGTGGATGGAGGAGAAGACGAGGGAGAAGGCGAGGTTGTGAGGTTGTGATGTGGAGACTAAGGTATACTGCGACGAGGATATGCTTAGTTGCTTGACGGGGGCTCTACCATTCGATAAGGGACATATTTGTGGGTTAGAACATTGTCCACCATCTCAAATTATCTAGATATGCGTCGAACGCTCATGGCACTTGGTGAATACGACTATAACCGAATAGTACACGGTTCGAATACCATTCTCACGCTGTCACCTTTTCCCCCTTCTCTTATTCTGGCATCTATAGAGATTCCTGGTCTTTCAATCCACTTCCATGTGCCTACGCGAGATGTAAACCCGGATCTTTTTTCTTGGAGTTCAAATTGCTAAGTTCGATGGCTTCCCCTTTTCCTTTTACTATACCCATCAAGAGGAAGTCAAATGATACTTCAACTCCTTTTTCTATTCCAGCTCATCAGATCTTGCCTCCGTGCACGCCTTCTCATTAAATCGAACGACGGTTTCGACAACTCTGTCATCGATGCACAAATCCGCTCTCTTTTTCAGAGTAAGTCCGGGGCTGTTCGATCCAATTCAAGGCGCCTTTGTGTTCTGGGAGAGCTTCTGGGATGTGCTGTAGTATCTCGAATGAGGTTGTCAACACACCTTCCATATTTGGTGTCGGTACCATTGACAAGGTCTCGGGTCATCAATTCGCGTCCTAGCGTAATTGGCGGTGAAATTCCTGCAGTGCAGCTGAGGATAAGAATAAAGGATATCGAAGCTGGTATGGCTTTTCCACAGCAATCATCTATACCAAAGATCAGTCATGATATATTTATACTATACGTCATACCGTATACACTTACAAGCTTATCTCTAATCTCCTCAATACCAGCAACTGACTTTAAGGACCATTTTCCTTTCTGCATCTCCTTGAAACACTTCAAGAATATCGCGCTGGCACCAGCGGCATGACTGACAATATCAAACATGAGATCGGTATCGATTCCCAAGTGTTCGCAAAACGACATTGCTTCTGTCATAGCAGCCAAATGTACGCCTGTCATGAGGTTCCTAATATCATCTACCTCCACGGAAGGAGATTCTGAGTAATGAAAAGGCTTGGCTTCATGCTCGACAAGATCCTCGCGGCCAGGCAGGTACAGTCGGACTAAAACGCAATCGTCTTCCTTTCCCCACCCCGCAGATATAGCTTTCACGTACAGCTGCTCAGCGGTCGAAACCATGGGAAGAGGAAACTTGAAATCTCGACCAGTGCTTGTAATGATACCTACATCCTTGGCAATGATAGTCATCGCAGAGTATGGCGGCAGTGATGGATCAAGCATATGCGGTACGCGATTGTTGAACATCCAGCTTGCACCATCACCATCTTTCAGAACTTCGAACGCGGCAGATGTATTTAGACCAGCCGCTGCAGTCAAACCCATAGCTTCAGATGCCATGGCGATGTTGACTCCAGCGAAGATTTGATGGATCATCTTAGCCTTTGACCCTCCGCCAAGACCGCCAGGGATCTTGTACAATTTGCCGCTCATGCACTCTAGGATTGAGTCCACATTGGCAAGATGAGAGTCCTCGCCCGAAGAAAACATAGACAGCGTGCCACTTGCTGCTCTTACCACACCGCCCGATACTGGACAGTCAATCAAGCGTACATCGTCTCTGCCAATCTTGTCAAGGCGCTGCCTTAACTCGTCAATGTACGCAGGCGCGACTGTTGAGCACATCAGGACTGTGGCATGCTTCGGCATTGCACATACGGCGCCAGTATTCTCGTCGAAAAGCAAGGGCGTCGCCTGCAAAGAATTTGCCACCATGCAGATAAAGAATTCTATGTCCTTGGCTGCTTCACGCGCCGAATTTGCTGACTGGCCTCCTTCTGCCACAAGCTTGAGCATGGCTGGTTGGAAGACATCATAGCCAATCACTGAGAACCCGGATGCGAGGAGATGCGAGGCCATGCCATAGCCCATTGCTCCGAGGCCTGCAAAGACGAGCCTAGGTTTCAGGGGAGACATCGCTTGAATGGACTCGACAAATGAAAGCAGGGGGATACAAGCAATGACTATAGATTACTCAGTGGCTCAAAAGCTATACAAGGATATCAAGCACAGGGAGGTGCTTTCGGAAAAGATGCAAGTGGATATGCTTTTACCGGGTAGATCCCCGCTCTTGACGTTCTTCCTTCAGGCTGAAAACATGACGTATCGAAGTCAATGGGCTTTCTCTTACTGTGACTTACTGTCGTTCTCGCTGCCGCCCTATGCTTGTTCAAAGAAGAAATGAAGAGAGTTGCTGTTCAAGAAGACCGAATGTAGAGTTGATTGTCAGATATGTTGTACGCTAAGGACGAGATACCTTGGCGCCAAGATATCATTAATTTGCACCCGAATATCAGCTCAGATAGGACCGCTACTCCTGATTGAGCAGCTTCGTTATTATGGGTCGAACTTTGAAATTCCGAGCTAGCACTTTTCTCATAAACCTTCGATTTTAAACCCTCTCTAGATTGATGAACACAAGTTTTAGGATTACAAAATCGCTTGACAGAATTTACTTAGGATAATTATCTACAACTTTCTCCCTAAGTGAGTCATCGTAACAACCGTTGTTATGGAGACATCTTCATTCCCATACGGTAGATTTTTCGATCGCTGCAAGCGTCTGTTCCGCCAAGAGATGTCCTCTGCACATGATTAGGATGGAAGGACACTAAGCCGCGATTTACACGCTGTCAACCACAGTTCTCATCTTGCGCGTGTCATATCTCGTCTTTCTATGTTGATTTGAGCTTACTCTGCTCTCTACCTACGTAATGAGTAATACGGGAGTGAGACAATGGCAAGGATGATTGATTTGCTATAGTGTTCTTGCCAGAGTAAGACGGACGTTCACCGTAAAATGCATGCATGCTCCTCATAACGCTCACATTCAAGCCACTGCCCATTCGCGCTCGACACTTAGTTTGCGTTAGCTTCCAGCTCTTGTACAATATCCATCAACGCGATTCCTAACCTAACACACACCATCTCATTATCAGCAACAACCTCCACCGCATCTCTCGAACCAGGAGCACAAGCGGTAGACGTCAGTGCCTCAATGCGATCTAGTAACGCCATAATCCTCGTTCTTGCTGCAGCCAACTCCATTGGTACATCGCTAGCTTGTGCTCCTTCCGATTCTTGAACAATAGCCACGAGTGTACGCTCGATTTCACCATAGACACTCTTGCAATCTCGTTCTTTCGCAGTGTTGAGAAGCCACTCAATTGCTGGTTGAGCGGTTGCAAGCTTTTCTCCTGGGGAAAGAGCCTCGATACGGTCGATTAGTGCTCGGATGAGGGTTTCTGTGCCGCGTTGGAGGATCTGTCGTCGCTCTTCGCTCTCCGGGGAGGGTGCTTTCATGGCCATCTTGCCGTGATCTGTCCTCATTTGCAGTTGATTTCCCAACAGAACGACCAGGAACAGGGATAGGGCAAAAAAAAAGTAACAAAGTCATTGTGGATGTGTCAAAGGTTGTGTACTATCCTCCTCAAAGAGCAAAGTATTAAGCTCGAAGGTCGTACCGATTGTTCTTTGGCGAAAGCCTACGAGACAATGTGGTAGAATCTGATTCCGCGCAAGCTTCAAGGCACAAAAAGCAGGATCATGGAGAAGAATGTCCGATAATGTGTTCGAAAATTAAATGCTTCACCTTGGAAGACACTTCATATACTTTGGTATTGGGATGTCTAATCACCGCCCCACTCAGCCCCCAAGACATACTCACACAATAAGCCCCTCAAACAAGCAACCCAGCATCCCCTCTTCCGAATCCTGCTCACACCATCCAGTCTCCCTCCGAGCCCCACGCACCTCCATCAGATGAACAATCTCTACCAACATCCGAATAAGCCTCATATGCTGCTCCACATGCTCATAAACTTGCTCAAAGACCGCCCGAGCTCGAACATTACTCTCCCCAACAGACAACACCTCAACTCGATCCATCAGAGCTCTGGTCTGAATTTCCAAAGTGCTCTGGCCGGCTGACCCAATCATAGCTTGTATCCCCATCGTCAACCCGACGATTAGCTTCGAGAAATTTTTCTTTCTGTAAAAGGAATCCCAGGCCGCTTCTGCAGCGTCCGCATTCTCTTCGATTGAGCTTAGTGTCTCGAGTCGGGCTTCGAGCGCGCTGATGAGGAGGGTTGAGGGTGATGTTGACGGATGGCCATGACGGCCGTTGGGGGCGGATGATGCCAAGCTCAAACTCTCGAGGAGGGCGTATTGCGACTCGAGGTGGGCCGTAAATTCCCGCTGCTTGTCCTCTGTCTGGACCAATGGGCACGGTGTGGTTTGGACTATAGACATCTTTTCTAGGCCTTGACCGTCCTCTACAACTGGGGTTTTACAAGACAATTCTGTGCGTTATTCTGACAGTCTGATAGCAACTGATACTGAAAAAAAACGAGATAAGAGTCGGCTGACTATCCAATATATCTAGCCTTGCTGCTATCTACAGAAGATGGAACTGGAATGACAACGGGTTTGTGCTTCTTTGAGTAGCAGCTCCTTATGCAATGCTCTTTGTTGGTCATGCTGTCACTTTGTTACTTTTTGATTCTCGATAATACAAAGATAGTGCGAGATTGCGCCATTGAGGGTAGATTGAACTTTACTATCCTCTGCTATAGGAGAGGTAAATTAGTATTGCAGAAGCTAGGGCGTCGTTTATGAGCTGTGGCTCAGATTGTGAGTCGGATCATCTAAATGTGCGATTAATCCTTGTGCGCAAATTTTCGCTATCGTGTTATTCAGTGATATGTTAGAAGATCCGAGCAGAGGAGTTCTCATGCAATCTACAGTGATACCAATGTGAATCATCGTTTTGCCCCAAAGAATGTCACAAAACGGTGTAACAGGCTGAGGCATAGTATAGCCATTGATATTTGTCTTCCTAGGTATTAAATATTACCTGTTCAGGATACCGACTCACACTGGTTTAGAATCCGACTCACACTCCCCCCTCAATATCAAACCCCATTTGTACATCTGGTACTTACGTAGCTAGTGCTCGCGCTCTCTTAATATAAAATCATGCCAGCGAAGTAGTCCTTCACTTCGGGCTCCTAATCACCACGGGCAACACGACACCAAGAAAAACAATGATACAAACCCCCACCACCCCCCACCAAAAATACCCGCTCCAAATCCTCTTCCACCATCTCTTCTTAGCCAGCCCACCACTCACAGCCGCCTCAAGATCAGCCTCCCTCCCCTGATTCACCCGCGCCTTTCTCGCATTTTCCTCAGCCTGGGCAACCAAACTATTTGATGCAGGCCACCCCTGATGAACCGCAACACGGGTAGTCCGTGGAGCTTGAGCAGCAGGTGCTGGCCCACCGAGAGGAATGTTTTCGAAAGTCAGATCGCTCCCTCCTATGCCTGCGCGCATTCTATCGGCTGCTGCGCGGCTGGAGTCATATGGCTGGCTTGCTCCGCTGGCGGATCTGGCGATCTCGGGCATCTCGAGCGCGACCTCTCTAGGATTTCTGAGCATGGACATATTTTAGGGCTGGGTGTTTCTGAGATCGGTTAGTGGAGAGATTGAGGTGTTGGGCTTTGGCTGAATTGGGTTTGGTTGTGTTTGGCAATTTTCGGACGCGGTTGATAGAGCGATGCTAGATGGGAGGAAAGGAAGGAAGAACCATGAGGAATGTTCGACATAGTCATACATCCTGGTGCCCTGTCGAAACCTTGACACAATGCACAAAGAACCCTTCAACGAATAGCATAAACAATGGCTTTCTGCGGTTTTTTCAAGATTGCAATGCCGTTGTTATTAAAGATGAAAGACTTGATTGCTGGGGTATCGACTGTTCTAGCTCAAGTGGGCTTTTTCAATGACTGGTCGAATTTTGGAAGCGCGCAAAAGAGAATTTGGCGCGTACAAGCGAGTTCTCTTGTTGTCATCGTCTAACTGAAAGCATGCTGTGTTTTCACGGCGGAGGTTCCAGTCAGTACAAGATTGATCGGTCATTAGCCGTCGTGGGTTGAATGTGCAGGCCATAAGTGTCCAAAAGAACTCCTCATAGCATAGAGAGGGGAAGGATTATCAAAAATTGGCAGCACTGTAAATAGTGTGGTATGCAGGGTAGCTAGACAAACATGAGAGAGCTGTGGCTAGAGTTGGCATACGGATGTCTAGTCACCAGTCGTCCAAGACCTTCAGCTTGACCATGAGATCTTTTGGCCTAGGAGTAAAGCTGGTCTTGACCTCCACGACATAGTCATCTTTGACAAAGCTCGTCTCGAATGTACCGACCCAGGCAGCCACCAAGCACGCAAATTCGGCTTTGGCAAAGCTCTGTCCAATGCAACTCCGAGGGCCGTGGAAAAAGGTAAGGTAGGAATAATTGCTTTCTGCTCCACCAGTGTTTGCGTTTCCTGGACCCATCCATCGGTCTGGTTTGAAATCTGCTGCATCTTCGCCCCAGAGTTCTTTATTCGTATTCACTGCCCATGGGGAAATGAAGATGATGGTGTCTTTTGGGATGAAATGTCCCACCAGCGAAGTATCGTGCTCAGCCACGCGAAACGTGACTGGAATAGGCGCCCAGACGCGTAATGTTTCGTTACATACTGCGTTCAAGTATGGCAAGTTGTCAATATCAGTGGAAGAGATGGATGATGCCGGTGACCTCGAATCTGGAAGGCTAGCTCGAACTTCTTCTCGCAGACGTCTCTGTATATCTGGATATTTGCAGAGCATGCATATTGCCCAAGAGAATACAGACGCGGTGGTTTCGTGTCCTGCAATTAGGAATGTCATCAATTGATTGACCAGGTCTTCGTCCGAAAATCCTCCAGATTCAATGGCGACAGATAGAATGTTAGACCCTGAATCATGCTTTTCATGCATATCCTTTCTCGCCTGCTGGACTAAGGAGCGGCAGTTCCTCTTAATGGTATGCGATGCTGCTTCAACGTCATTGTTGCGTTTGAGTCTGCCCATGCGTTAATTTTGAGCAACGATGTTGGGGTGTAAGTGCAAGACTGACGGTAAGCTTCGCACAAGCCATCGCGGAAAGATCAGGCCCAATACACCAATGATACGGGCTCCTCTACTCGGCGAGAAGAGCCTATTGTAGATTTGATGTAGTTCACCTCTTGGATCTCGAATGGAGTTAAAGTCTTGACCTAAGCCTGCCACACCGATGATGTCCAGCGTTGCTCTTCTAGCCCAATCAGATACATCCACACCTGTCTCCGCCTTTCCATCTGAAGCAGTGGTCTTTCCATGCTGTGAAATGAGGGTTTCGACCAGTTCCTGGGACTTATTCCAAAAGATTGGGTACAATTCTTTGATGTGTCTGAAGGCAAAAGCAGGCATGAGGTCTTTCCTTTGCCGCTAATCAAATGAGAAGGTAAGCAGGTGAGATATACTTTCTGTAAGCGCATCGCCTTACCTTGTGCTCCTCGCCTTCCGCGAGAAAGACACCAACGCCGAGAATTTTACCCAGCCCAGACACGAGTTGCGGTGGCTTGATAAAATCATATGCCTTTTGTACCAGCATCTCACCCAGAACCTTCGGATTGGTCACCTTCGGAGTTGAACATATCGAGGTACCAGATGAGGCCGTCGTTGGGGACCTTCTCAAGCCAAGCACGATAAGGTTGGCCGGTAGGTTCCCGCATGAAGGTCCAGAAATGGCCCATGAAGAAGGAGCCTCCCTTTATAACTGTCAATACTCTGCATTGACCACGCCGACTTGTTTCGAACTTACTGGTGGCTTTGGTAGGTCCCGAAGTGGACTGAACATTTTCGGATACAGGATACAACGCCATGCTAACCAGGCGAAGGTTTGAATTGCAAAGATGGCCAAAGCCGAAACACCTAGCGATTTGAAGGGCAAGAAAATAGGAGCATAGCGACCAAATAGAAAGCTCAGCCCTACCGAAGTCGCGACGAAGATTTTGAAATGCGCCATGGTGTTTTCCTGGATATTTGAGGGAAAGCAAATGGCTGTGGAAAGAAAAACTCGGAAAGAAGTAGGAACGAATACTCAAGCGGGCGATTCTATGTATGGCCTTAAGTCAAGCACTGAGAGCCGGTACGTCAATAATCTGCCTCGGTCTTTACAGAAGGCCGTGGGTAGTGTCAGGTAAGTGCAGTGATACCAAGACCACGGGAATAATGACGTAATGCATTTATCACACAAGCAATAGACACACCACGAATGGTCACAGAAGGTGCAGAGTAAGATCCTACAAACTTCAAAGCAGCAGTCCGTTCCAGATGGGCTGAATAAGAGAAGTCAATGCGAGTACGAGAAGAAACAAGCACGGCAAGACATCTGTCTAACCGGATTCGGATGTCTTGGCACAACAGAAACCTCGGCTGCGAACCGAAAACATATCGATCAACATCTCCACCTACCAATCGACGATGTGACAACAGCGTGACCACTATCTGCTAATCAAAGGGTCAACCTGGAGTCAGCTTGCTATGAAGTCTTTGATACGTTGAATTGCAACGGATAGATCCAATGCATGCGAGTATCTGATTCCTCTCGGGAAGAAGCTTTTTGGTTCTGCGTCTGGCTGCTCAGTCTGCTCGAAATGTCTCCTCGATTCCACTATTGTCTGCAATTACGCAAAGATGAGGCTAGGAATTCCGATTACCTTATGCTTGTTCATGGCCCAGCTAGCAAGAACGTAATGAAAAATGGAGCGCAGATACACGTGAACGGAGACTTCAACACTCAACCCTAATAATTTCTTCTTCTCGAATGCGTCAACAATGACTATTCTTCTGTTGATCGAAAGCAACGCTACTACCTGAGTGAAGTCTCCTCAGCGATGAACGCAGCTCTGCTCACGAAGCGTCTTCATCTGGGGCGGAGTTAAAGGGTTTACAATTCGTTCAGCGAGATATATCAACTTCATTAATACTGAGACATTGGAGCCGAAGTCAACGAAGGCGTGGTCAGAGTAATTGATGTGCGTCATTTGCGAAAGGCTACGTTGGCCACGAGCCTGTGAATGGTAGAATTTTAAATTTTGTGCTGGCGAGAGAGCCACCGGTAGCGAACATGGTCTCAGGTTCGATCTACAAGTTAGTAGACTGCTAAATTCTGTCATATGAGTCGTAAGGACTGTGGGTCGTGGAGAACATCGGTAGTTCTTCGTGCGTACTTGGTGCGCTGCTAATGGTTACAGACCTAGGAAACGCGTACATGTATAATCAGATAGTATTGCCCTTGCATGCTTCGTCGCAAATTGTTCTAATATCATCCATCCAATCATTAAAAACGCCAATCCGAAATCCTACCCCAACTTGTCACTATACATGCTGATCTGGCAGCACTCGAGAAGCTTGAAGAACCCATGCCTAAGCCGCGTCATCCGCAAGTCATCTAACTTCTCACCACGACCGATGACGTTGCAGATTTCCTGGATATTGAAAGCGCCTGTATCAACGAATTCCTCTTCCTTTTCCTCTTCGCGTTGTTCATTCCCGTCTCCTTGCTTCTCGCCTTCTTCATCGTCGTCTAATTCTTCACCGTCGTATTCGTCGTCTTTATCCTCCCCATCGCCATCGTCTGAGCTCGAACTCTCATCGGTAGTGTCACTCCTGGCCTCATCATCGCCATTGCCATCTCCCGCATCCCAGACACGATTCCAGGATTGGCCTTCAACATCCCCAGTATAAGCCCTTGAGGGGCTTATGGCATCAGTGGCAGCAGCTTCATTATCCAAGTCCACTCCGCTCACCGGCTCAAACTCTGCTGCCGAAGTGGCATCTGCGGCCGAAGTCATATTGGTGAAAGATTCTTGTTGGCGCTTCTTCGACGGGACCGCCCAATGAGCTGCGACGTCTGGATTTCGTGCTTCTGAGCCCACGACGACAGCCTTATCCGCATCATTCGCGACCGCTGGCTCACTTCGACCGAAGCCAGCCAACTCCATCTCCTTTGAAGTAGGCCCCAGCGCGTCTGAAGCTGACGACCCACTAATGGCACCATCTGACTTGGGTGGTGGCAATGGGCAAGTCTTTAGAAACGCGTCAGCTTTTGCAACTTCAGCTCCGATGTTCTTTGCCAGCGGCTTGATTTGTTCAGCTTGCTTGTTCTTTGCTCCAACATGGAGAACTTTCGCAACCACTCTCTCAAAGAAAGCTCTTGCAGCCCCTTCTTTCTCCGGCTTTTGCTCGGCTTGAAGCGTATTGATCATCAGATAAGCCATGTCCATTTGGTGGCGTTTGAGTTGGGAAATTGGTATGCCACAATTCTTGTGGACGTGTTGGACTAACAGCGCCCATACCTCATTGATCTCTGCCTCCGCTGCTTGTTCTGCTGCTGCTTCTGCCGTTTGTGCCGCCTCGTCTGCTGCTGCTTTAGCCGCCCGCTTGGCAGCTTGCTTCATTACTCCCGGCTCGCTGAGGAGTCCTGGCTTCTTAATATTGATGTCTACAAGTACGTCTGCAATATACATCCCAGTCACATCACCAACACACGGTACCTCCGGCGAATTCTCACGCACTGCAACTTTCTCCCTCTCGGGAGAGTCGTTGCCCGGCTCGTTCACGGCGGTAGAGCTGCTATTCATGGATGCGATATGGCTCAGATCTGTATTGGGCAGACAATGTATGATTTTCATGAGCTTCTCCCGCAGCCAACTCAAGAATAATCTCATACGGCTGGCTCTAATATGCTGGGGCTCTAGATCGTTCTTCTGGGATGAACGGTTTCCATCACATCGGTGAAGGCATTTAGCAGTCCGCCTAAGCCCTTTCTCAACCAAGCTGCAGGCACCTTTCGGAACCTTGGCTTTACGAGACATTGTCCCAAGTTCCGCTTGGGTGGCAGAATATCCAATCGGGGTTGAAACTGCAGGGGGGACTTCCTGGGAGGACAAAGGCTCGTCGAATTTCTCTTTCACCTTGGCCACAGACTCCAACAGCAGTTGCTCCATCCTGGCTTGCAGGGTGAGAGTATTGTTTTGATCCTCGCTAGAAGGCTCTCCTCCTATCTCTCCAGCTCCGGTCTGGGCATAATTCTCATCTTCTTTGCACGCGCTGGGACACGATCCACCCAGTGCAGGGTCTGAGTCTGGGAGTCGATCCTTCCACTCCTCGGCCGTAATCGAGGTGATCTGTTCGAATATGTTGTGCACGATATCCATCGTCTCTTCTGGAGTGTTTGCCGCTAGCTCCAAACTCCTTATGAGCAGAGATCGACGTGTCACATCGGCCGCTTCCTTTGGCGAAAGTCCATGGCTGGCGAGCTTCTCGGGTCCTCCATGTGTGTGCTGAATCTCGTTTTCCATCAATTGTGCATACATTGCTCGGTACGATGCAAGCTCATCTGGTGAGCTCTCCCAAGACACTTCTTCGTCATTATATTTATACCGGCCAGGCACCCAATCACCCATGAGCCATAGGGGATATTGCAGACATCCAACAGCATGCGGGACAGCGCCAGCTCCATCCCAGTCAATTAGACCCGTCAACGTTCCGTCTTCATCAACCAGTATATTCTGTGTGTCGAGGTCTGGATGATTGAGAACAAAGGTGGGAGGGAGTTTTCCGAGGACTTCAAATGCCCAATCAATGAAAAGTCGAACAGACTTTTGAGACCCCTGCTCAAAAGGAGTTTCGTGTTGGACGGAATCTGGATGGTCCAGGTTGTGAGAGACGAACTCTTTAGGATCTCTGAAGGGTCCACGCTCGTACCAAGGGTAGTGGCGGACGTCTTCATTGGCCCCATGAATGTCGATTTCGGCTTGACCCTGTACATTCTCTGCCACGGTGTCTGTTTCTTGCTGTTGCATGTTCGACCAATCCTCGGGCTCGCCTACATTTCCAACTTTCTTTGGCCCCTCATCCTCTGCATTTCGACTCAAACTGGCGAACCAATCTGTCGTCTTTGTGCCTGACACAACAACCAGAATTCCATTCGAGTCGATGTCCAGCGAGTCGCTACTATCGACAGTGAACTGATTGAGCTCTACCATAGCTCCTGAAAGAGACTTGAGAAATCGGACTCGAAATTCTTCAAGACGTGCCTTCGACCACGTCATGTTGAACCAGCATTCATACAACGGTTTTCCTGGAAGCTGCTCCATCATGATAAAGGGAACATTAAGAGGGTTTGCCAGGGAAGTGTCGAAGGCGTACACCTCAGGGACAGGGACACTCGTCCTATCCTTGATTAATTGCATTGTCCTAGCTTCCGAGACGAGGGATTTGGCTGCAAGCGAGTCGAATTTGTCACCGTGGCCGTTGGTAGGGATCCTCAACATCCATCGTACTCCATCGGCGAATTCTATAGGGAAGACCATGTTGAAGGAGCCGCACAGTGGGTCGTGGATTTTGCAGTCAATCCAGTCGGCTTGATATATCGTAGTGTCAACATTGGCGTTCCGTGTTGATTCGTGGCCGGAGCGGCGAATGGTTGAAGCGAAGTCTATGACAGCATCGAGATTGATACTCTGAAGGGCAAGCCCAAAGTAAGGCAACTTGCTCCCTTCGAAGTTTATATCATGCTTATCTAGCTTCACCTCGAGCGACTTAATGAACTCGTCGGTCATTGTGAAAGTGGTGTTGAGAGGTGGTATAGCTGAAAGCTTGCTATTAATTGTAAGAACACCTACTCGGACGAGGGATTATTTGAAGTAGAAGACTTTGATGCTATGCGTGGAAGACTCACTCAGAGGGGTCTCGGATAAGAAGAATGCAGGATCACTGGCATATGCGAAGAGTCACCCAGCAGAACTCTTCTTAGGAGATATGTTTGCAAGTGGTGTAGCTAAGTGTGGTTGCAGTTGCAGTTGCAGGGTCTTTTGAACGTTGCAAGTATGGATAACCTCGTTGAGGGAGTCAAAAAGTCGGATGCAGCAAAGCTGCAGAAGGAAGGTCTGTCTTTACTGTGTTGGAGTAATTTCTGAAGATGATTTGTAGAGGAGGACGTAAGCAGATGACCCGAACAGTTCAAGTGGAGACAGTGGGTCGCCTCGAAGCAAAGTGTCACTGAGTAAGCGACGGCTGCAGAAGCCGTACCGTAAGTGGGTGACTGCAAAAGTGTTATTGCGTAAGCATCAACAGTAGGTCGTCTTTCTTCTAAGCGAACTCAGCTGCCACGAAACGAATAAAGGCTTTATATACCTATACATCCTCCCTCTCACGTAGCAATTGAAAACTTGAATCTAGCCGTAATGTACCCTCTGATAGGAAAAGAGTATCATCGATGGGGACCAAGGGCGGATAAGATGACAGGAAAAACCGCGAACATCAGCTGTGAGGCATGAAGAAGTCAAGATGCCACTCAGAACAAGCTTTACAGCAGGGGACCACAACACAAGGACAAGCCAATATTCCAATAGCCCAGCTCTTTATCACTTTCGTGGTACTAACACATCCAGACCTCTGATCATTCATTTCACAGCCTTGCCGGGTGCGCTATGCAGGCCTATCTTACCATCACTGAGCAAAATGTGTTCTGTGATCAGCAATACTCGTCACCAAGCAAAGGAATGTTGGGCACTCCAAAGTTACCAATGGCTTAAGCCCTCATTATCGAATCTGAACACAGTCAGGAGTTACTCTAGAATTGTCACTCTTATCTTCAGAGTTCAGTCTCAAAGCCTAAGGCCCAGGCCAACATTCTGATCTCCAAAACTTTTTCTTGACATGGCATTCTAAGCATGCCATCACCTCGAGCTCAGATGAATTCATTTGTATCAGTAGATAGTGGATTACGTATGCTCACAGCTTGGCTCAATTGCCTAGTAATCAGTAGCATTTCCCATGGATATTAGGTTATGCATCATCAACAGGGTTTTCGTGTTGAGCACCGCAGAGCTTTTCTGAATTGATACGGCGGTTAGTCTAGTGTACAGACGCTAAGACGGGCTAAGAGGCGCTGGAAGAGGGCTTCAATGGAGCGCATCGAAAATGGCTACAGCTTTGAGGCTTCGTTCCAAACTCATCCATCGTACGGGCTTCTGCTTCTTCAATGCTTGGGCCCGCGGACGTTGGCATTTTAGCGCGGAAGTCCATTCTGCTGGACAAGGAGCGATTCCTGTTGTGGTCAGCCGAATTATGATGTAATCGAAGTACGGACATCATTCTCGCTGAGTTTGGTAGACGCGCCCTTTTGTAGACCAGTAGGTAGCGATTCAAGAAGCGAAGACTCCTCAACCGCGAAGTCTTGACATGAATGATTATAGTCACAAGATGATGTTATAGCACTCGATACGAATTGCATGGATACATTATATATGGATCCAACATCGAGTTTCCTGAGCCAGCCGAGGCAAAAAAAGCTTCTAACTTCCGACTCCTTTGGAGCTGCAGATAGAGCTTCTCCGACTGTTAAACCGCTGAGTAACATATAGAATATAATCCGCTCTATAACTTCGTAATAGAGTATCTCGCCATAAGCCTTGTTGTTGTTGCGGTGTTCTGATTGGCGCGAGTTCAATCTATCGAGCACCGCCTTGGTCCTGCAACGAAAGATTTTGGGGCTAAGATCCAAAGTAGAAGGGGTCAAACCCTAACCGTCCAAACCCCCTAACCGTCCACTCGTAGGGCTGAAGCCCGCTCCCCGAAACGGCGCCTAGAACCCGCCGTTCGGGGACGGAGCCGAGGTTTTTGGGAATCGGTCTTGTCGCCTAAGCAGCGCGCTTTAGGGCGTTTGAACGGTTAGGGGGTGACCCCTTCTAGGTTAGATCCCTCGGGTCCACCTCGGCGGATGTTTCATTTGGCTAATCCATAGGGCTGAGTGTTGAACTCCAGTTGATTCCGATGCAGACCCAGGCAGCACTGTTCGTTCAGCCGGATAGAAGAGTGAGTTGTTCTGTTCGCTCCGATGAACATCAAAGACTTCCATAAATAAAAGACGCCTCAATCTAGGTCAGATAAGCCTTCTCACCTTTCTTTACTTCACAAGTATTACAATATCAACAAGAAAATGTCCGAATCTTGGTTCATTTGGCATCTGAACCCTGATGATTATAAGGAAGACGGCTGCCACCCTCAGGAAGCCGCTGCGTTAAAAGAATACCTGCAATCTGCAAACCCAACACCGAAGAAGCTGCCCGCGCTATCATAGTCCCAGTTGAAAACGAATCTGATCCTATCGACAACTGTCATCGGCTTTGGGGTCTTCCGACCTACCAAAACATCGTATCAAGCTCATCACCCTACTGCAAGCAATTCAAAAGCTCCCACCCGCTCATCCTAAGCAGGGTGAGAGGCGCTCAGTTGTAAATTGGCACGGTTTACCTGGCTTTGGTCATCTCTGGTCTGACTGTCACTTAAATGACAACTGGCGGTCATCAATGCACAAATGGGCCCCCGACCAATGCGAAGCAGTACGTTCGGACTATCAAAAGCAAGCAGAAATCGAAGCGCAGCTCGTAGTAGGCAAAGTCGGCGAAATCCCACTGGAGTGGGGATACGAGTGCATTAGCAACGCTCTGGAGCGCAGTGATGCAACCCTGGACTTCGAGATACCGGCAGCAGCGGAGTGGTCTTTGAATGCTGGGAGGATCATCTGTGATGGGGACGACGGCGGTGAAGGTGGTTGGGCGTTGAAGCAGAAAAATGACCTGTGGAAGGGGAGTGAAGGCTGGAGTCCCGAAAGGCGTAATTATTGGGAAGAGAGTATGAAGGAAATAGGCGGCATGGACGGGCTTAAGCAAGATACTAGAGATGCAGCAAAGAAGGCTATCGAGGCAATGAAAGCTGTTGAGAAGACTAGTTAGGAATCTGTTGAATGGATTGGCCTTGAATGTGCTCGACCAAGTAATTGAGAGATCTCCTCCGATCATCAAAGTACCTTATTAGAAACCCATATCAGCCAATGAAGATCAAGAGCCACTATGAGAGCCCCAATCAATAGGACAGAACTGTATGATGTACGACATTCTTGCCCATATTAATTGTACTTAGACTGGCTATGCTTGATGCATGTAGAGGTTTTACTCTTGGTTGTATGTGGCTTCTTAAGAAAGAAGGACACGGCTTCAGCAAAGCAATTCTTGTTTTTTCATTGGCGTATCAGCTTGATATATTGCTGCCAGAATGGTTGACCATGGGATCAACCTATCCATCTATGCTATGCTTTGCGCTAGATCACTCTGTTCTTGAAGGCGCCGATCAGTAGACGCCAGCGACAACAAATCCGTTGAAGACAACAAAGAACATGGTGGCCTTCTCAACTTTGATGGGGGCAGATTTCCCTCTTTTTGGCTTCGCGGCAATCTAAGCGCGACAAAGCCTTGGCGCTTTCCAGATCTGGATTACTTTACGGAGTGTTTGACTTCCATTTTAGCTCTGATCATGTGTTGCGTTTAATGGAGACGAGTTCTCGTTCGCAAGCCCCCATGCCGTCTATTACCTGCACGACATGTCCTCCCCTGCTCCGAGGCGATCAGTGGACAAGTTCAAATCGCCCTCCACAACCCCATCATCGAACCAACACCCCTTCCCTCAGACTGGCTCACCCCAGAGTCCAGAATCAAGCAGGCGACATGGCAGGAGGCGAGGGTCAACGGCGAGCTCTATTACATCAATCGGCGGAGTCTTGGACACGGCGACACAGGATAGGGATACAATAGCAGAAGCCAGCAACAATGGTCTGTTTACTTTGGGGATGCCTTGTATCTTGCGGGGCTGACCGAATAACTCTACAGCTATCGCAACTTTGCTCCAACCCCCCATTGTACGGACTGGTCTCGTTCCCTACGCATCCGCCCCGAGCTCGCAGAAGCTCCCTTCTGCAAAGGAGATTCCTCCAGTCACCCTAACCAATATCCCTCACATCGAACCCTCGGCTTTCCTACCATACTTGAAACAAGCTGGCTCTTTGTATGAAGCCTTCCAGCGTGCCAAAGAGGGCGATGGACAACCCCAATCCAGAAGGGTACGTGCTTCTTCTAAAACCGACCAGGTTTCAGGCATACTCAATCAGGCGCATACTCGGCAGGGAAGCGTGTCGAAGACACAGATACCGGAAACTCTGGTGGCATCACTCGGGTCTCCTCCTGAAAGACCACATCCGAATCGGAAAACTAGCGGAGGGTTGTCTAAACGGGGCCCGCTTACAGTCGCTCCACTATCGACCATCCCTTCCGTTTACTTCGAGCAAGACTTCCATTTGGAAAACCCCCGGACTTTTGATATCGTCAGTGAGAGATCAGAGATCGTACGGCCTCCGCCCGGAGCCAATGGAGCAGTCACCACACCAGGACAGGGTGGCCGAAAAGCATTGGCTTCGAACGCCATCTTGCAAGAGAAGCTATCGTGGTACATGGACACTGTGGAAGTCCACCTCATATCATCGATCTCTACGGCCTCATCTTCTTTCTTTGCTGCACTCGGTTCCCTCCGAGATCTGCACCTCGAAGCTTCTGCTTCAGTCGCCAGGATCAAGACTTTGAGAGAAGATCTAGCAAGCCTGGACCGAAACATGGCACTTGGAGGTCTGAAGATCGTGGCGATGCGAAGGCGGCAAGAAAACATGCGGAAGCTTGGAGATGCAGTTCAGCAGCTGCGAGAAATCGTAGAGGCTGTGGCTCGCTGTGAAGATCAGGTCGATAAGGGCAAAATCGAAGAAGCTCTACGAGGCCTAGTCGAGGTCGAGTATCTCATTGCGGGAGAACGCCGGCGGCCTATCGCCTTGAATGAGGAGAATACAGTTGCGCAAGAAAGATTGGTCGATCTTCGCAGTCTCAAAGCGCTAGAGGGTGCGGGGAACGATATCGCATACCTGAGGCAAAGGATAGGAAAGAGCTTTGAGGCACGATTTCTTGAAGCGCTTCTCTCTGACCTGCGGAAGCATGTTGACGGGACTCCGTCGAACGCGACGTTCCAGAGATGGGATAAGGCTTCGAATCGGTCCCGAGGCACACATGCAAGAACACCATCCGTTTACCCTACGTATCTACAAACCGACGACTCATTACGTACGATACTACGGACAAGCCTGGAAGGCTTGGCTCGGTCGGATAGCCTCAAGCCTGTTATGACCGCCTATCGCGAAGCTGTTTGGAGGGAGGTAAAGACATTGATTCGGCGGCATCTTCCAAGCTCGTATGACGAGGACAATGAGTCGACCATGTCAGCATCTACACAGGGCGGTCGGCATATGACTCAACAGGAGAAGTCAAGTGTTCTGGCCCGCAACCTCCGTGCTCTAGAGCCTGAAGACGCAGAGGATATGCTCAAGAAGATCTACTCGAATGTTGGCGAAGCTCTACGAAGACTGGGAACGCAAGTGAAGGTCGTCCTAGACATTACTAGCAGCTTCGATAGCGGTTCTGCCACTAGAGGTGTGAAGTCGCCGCCTTTGAGCCCCCCAGCTGCGAACGTAGACGGCTACATGAATGGTGCTCCCATTGGTCCTGCCGGACGTGGCTCAATTCAGCAAGAGGATATTCAGCAGACACTAGACATGACCAATCTTCTAGGCCAAGCCGTGGACATTGCTCAAGCACAGATCACGAAGATACTGAAAGTACGCGCGGAGCAGAGTGTCCGTCTACCCTTACCCCAATTTCTACAATACTTTCATCTCAATCGACTTTTCGCAGATGAATGCGAGGCTGTTTCTGGCCGTGGAGGTACGGCGCTCAAAAATGTCGTGAATATCCATATCAAGGAGTTCGTCCATTACGCAGGCGACACAGAAAGACAACGTCTCGTACAGGGCATGGACGCTGATCGCTGGGATGCAAGAGACTTTACTGATGCAGACAATCAACTCTTGTGCAATCTGATCGACGGCAGCACCAAGGACATCGAGGCTTGGGCCAAAGCATCAATCATATGGTCCGACCAACCAGCACCAGTCAATGGCGACCAGCAAATCAACGGAATTGACACGAATGGGACGCCACCCAAAGACAGGATCCGCAGCGCTACCATCGACGAGCAGAAATTCATCCTCCCTGAGTCAGCGCTCATAGTCCTTGCTGGTATCGGGCAATTCGAGCGACTCATCACTGGCATACCAAGTATGACTCAAGAGATAACATCTTCTCTTCTTGAATACCTCAAACTTTTCAACTCTCGCTCGTCGCAACTGATTCTCGGCGCTGGTGCAACAAGGAGCGCGAATCTGAAGAACATCACTACTAAGCATCTGGCGTTAGCTTCCCAAGCCTTGAGCTTTGTAACAACCCTTACGCCGTACGTAAGGGAGTTCGTGCGGCGGCATTCGTCTGGTGCTGGTAGCTTGATGGTCGAATTTGACAAGGTCAAACGACTTTACCAAGAGCACCAATCTGGTATCAATGACAAGCTTGTAGACATAATGAGCGGACGAGCGACTACTCATGTCAACGCCATGAAGAAAATCGACTGGGACATGCCAGCAGAGCCTCAAGCCGTCAACACTTACTTGGAGACACTGGTCAAGGAGACAACTACGCTTCACAAGGTGCTTAGCAAACATCTTCCCGAGACGACAGTGAGGATGATCATGGATCCGGTTTTCAGCAGCTACCGCGAGCAGTGGGGAAAGGCGTTCAGTGACGCGGACGTCAAGACGGTTGCTGGGAAAGAAAGGTGTGTATCAGTCTCGGTACGAGCGTTACTTTAGGTCGCTAACAGTTCTCTGCAGGATGATCCGCGACGCCGAATTCTTCAAGTCCCGCATCAGCAAGCTTGAAGGCGCTGCCGATCTTGGAGATTCCATCATGAACATTGTCAACAGCAAATCTGTTGCTGAGAAACCTAAGCCTTCCGGAACCCCTGCTGCCGCCACGGAGGCAGCATCCGAGAAGCCACAAGTAGATGACGAGAAGACGTGATAAGGCTCGTTCGTCGAACATGTTCCGTTCGATTATATATATTCTTTCTATGGTTTCTTTTCCTGACTTGAACTGTTAGCTCTGTCATTAGCAAGGCGTTCAGACAGGGCATCAAGCGATGGACTGGTGGACTTGGAGTGTATATGTAACGCGCCAACGCTGGCGTTCCTACGGCTATCATATTGGCTTGAGCGGTATCATCCAGCTAGTCCAATATGCAATACTGAGCACCACAAGACGCAAACGGGTTCATCACACAGATCGAAGTTCATCTCTCGCCACTCTGCATGGTTGCGGCCTCATTTCGACCTCTTATAAATTTTATCAATAAATGTCGTAAACACCCCCCTTTTCAACCCCTCACTCTCATCCAACTCCTCCACCATCGTCCTCAGTGTCTTAATCACATTCTCTTCGTACTCATGATACGCCTCATCCAATTTCAACTCATTAAATACTTTCTTAACCTCCGCCTCTTTCTCATCATCCTTCCTCCCATAGCACTCATCCAGCAGTTTCCTCTGCTGCGGATTGGCATGCTCAAGCGCCTCATTGATCACCCATCCGCACTTATTGTCCACTATGTCTGTGCCCTTTTTGCCAATGTCGGCTTCCGCCCCATAGCAATCCAGGTAGTCGTCTTGGACTTGGAAGTACTCCCCTGTCGGAATCAGGATGTCGTGCGCTTGCTTTAGGTTTTTTGGTGTTGCTAGCTGGCAGTAATGCAGGGCCAGTGCCACGGGGAGGTAGAAGGAGTAGTATGCCGTCTTGTACACGACGATGAAGTGATGCTTCTCGGGCGAGAACTTCGATAGATCCACGTTGTCCTCGGGCGCAGTGATGAGGTCGCAGAGTTGTCCTATCTCCGTCTGGAAAGTCACTTCGTGGAACAACTCCAATATCTCCACATACGCCGGATGCGATTTGAAGTATTTCTTCAGCAGCACATAAATACTCGATTGCAGCATAAACGCGTCGTTGATAGCTACCATACCCACGTTGGGCAGTCTATACCAGCATGGTTTTCCGCGGCGGGTTGTGGAAGAGTCCATGATGTCGTCCGAGACGAGGAAGAAGGCTTGCAGGAACTCGGTGAGCCAGCCTAGAGTAGCGGTGTCGTGGTATTGTTGGGGAGTAAGGGAGGAGAGGAGGTGCGCGGCGGAGTCGGGGACGGCGAGGCCGCGGTTTAGCTTGCCGCCGGAGTTGTGCTTGAGAGACTGTGGTGGGGGAAGGGTTAGCATGGAGAGCATCCGGGGGAGGGATGGGGCGTGATTTGGGGATGGGGGGGGGAGGAGGAGGGAGGAGGAGCTTACGTCTTCGTACCACTTGAGGGCGTCGGCGGGGATGCCGTATTGTTTTGCATTTTCTTTGAGATCCTCGACTAGGGAGGGGAAGACGGCTTCGAAGTCTTTTTTCTGTTGCTCTTTGGAGGACATGGTGGGTGGGGAATGAGTCTGGAGATGGTGGGAGGGTCCCATGAGGTGGACACTGGCTCATGTGGTTTTCATGTCCAGTAGGGTGTTTAATAAGCGATTATGAGGCTACCATGATGAGTGTTTGGATTTTAATGGCAAGTATTTGGTGATTGTGTATGGCTTTGCTTGGGGATCACTGGGATGTCTTGAGTGCCCTGATCGACTGCAGGGATATCTCAGGCTGTCGGTGCTAAGCAGCGTTAACGCCGACGGCGACGTGCTCGTATGTAAACATCGTACGTTGTGTCCCCTCGACATCGCAGATCAAGGCAAGTCGACTACATGTCAATGAGTGGGATCCTGCCGAAAGATGTTCATGGATCACCGCCCAGGTCCCAAATGCTCGACCTGATCCCACTGATGCTTGCTCAGAACTGCAGCCAGGAATAGCGTAGAAGCAATCTTCTCTAACCTTATGATTGCTATCATCATCACGTATCTGATCCAACAATGGCAGCTCTCAGCCAGGCCAGTGCTAACCAATTACGCCTGAAGCTGCAGGAAGCTGTGGTGAAGTGTTCAGAGCGATGTCTCTACCAGTCTGCCAAATGGTGAGAAGAATGCCTTTTGTAGTCTGCGCATCCGCCAACCAGGTCACAGTTCTGACATCGATCAGGGCGGCAGAGCTCTCGACCTCCCTTCCTGAACCCGCGTCCACGTCGTCGTCTTTTGACACAGATCCCGATTCACAGATGCAAGATCTCGATCAGCCTCAGACCACATTCCCATTCACCTTTACCAATACAGATCCTGAGGAAGCTCGTCTCGAAGCCCAAGAGCTCCCCAGATATTTGCTAGCGAAATCATACTTTGATTGTCGAGAATATGACAGATGCGCTGCAGTCTTCATTCCCTCGACCCTGCCTCGGGGACCCTTGCAGCCTGTATCACCCAGCGCAAAGAAGAACACCCCCATGAACGATATGAAGGGCAGAGGAAAAGAGCCGGGTGTCGATGCAAGAGTCGTGTTTATAGCACCAAGCAATACTCTGCCTTTGTTGAGCCAGAAGGCATTGTTCCTCTCTCTGTATGCCAAATATATGTCGGGCGAGAAGAGGAAGGATGAAGATAGCGAGATGATACTGGGACCGGCAGACGGCGGTGGTACCATCAATAAGGAACTGGTTGGCATCACAAGAAGTCTTGAGGGCTGGTTCGCTGAGCGAATAGCTAAGGGTCTTGACGGTAGTAATCAGGGGTGGCTAGAATATCTCTATGGTATCGTGCTGATCAAAGGCAAGACGGAGGAAGAGGCTAAAAAACGGCTTATCAGGAGCGTGCATTTGTGCCCATTCAATTGGGGTGCCTGGCTCGAGCTGAGCGAGCTTTTAAACAGCGTAGAAGAGGTTTGTTGCGCACTCGCCTCATAGTTCTCCTGCTGACTGGTTTCAACAGCTACAAATGGTAATTAGAGAACTACCACAAAACCTAATGACCCTCATCTTCCACCTTTACGCAAGCCAAGAGTTATACCAGTCTACAGAATCAACACATACGCAGCTGAATGACCTCGAGCGAATATTCCCCGAAAGCCAATTTCTGCGGACGCAGAGAGCGTTGCTATTCTATCATTCAAAAGGTGTGTTTTCTGAGCTAATGGAAGCATTAAGCTGATGAATGTAGATTACGATGAGGCTGAGTCGATCTTTTCTACACTTTTGAATGCTGATCCGCATCGAATCGACTCCCTTGATGTCTACTCTAATATCCTTTACGTTATGGCTGCAAGGCCTAAGCTTGCCTTCCTCGCTCAGGTAGCTACCGCAACAGACAAATTCAGGCCTGAAACTTGTTGCGTGGTGGGAAACTACTATTCACTAAAATCAGAGCACGAAAAGGCAGTCATGTACTTCCGCCGCGCACTAACCTTAGATCGAAATTACCTCCCAGCGTGGACATTGATGGGCCATGAATATATCGAAATGAAGAACACCCACGCAGCAATCGAAAGCTATAGACGAGCAGTCGACGTCAATCGCAAAGACTACAGAGCCTGGTACGGTCTTGGCCAGACCTACGAAGTCCTTGAGATGCATCTCTACGCGCTATTTTACTACCAACGAGCAGCCAGCCTACGACCTTACGATCCGAAAATGTGGCAAGCAGTAGGAAGCTGCTACGATAAGATTGACCGCCCGATCCAGAGTATCAAGGCCTACAAGCGTGCTCTAGTCGCTGGCACCTACTACGAACAGAACTCATCATTCAGCTCTGGCACCACTCACGGCGAGCCTACCGCCATCCTCGACCCCGAGACACTCTACCAAATCGCACTCATGCACGAAAAGCTCAACCAACCATTAGAGACAGCAGAGTACATGGAGTTGACACTAGCGCAAGAAGAAGGTGCTGGTGGTGAAGATGATGATGAATTTGATGAGGAAGGTGGTGGTAGAGGCACAGGGGTTACGGCCACAACGAGTAAGGCGAGGATGTGGCTTGCGAGGTGGGCGTTTGCGAAGAGTGATCTGAATAGGGCAATGGACTTGGCAAATGAGCTTTGTCAGGATGGGGTCGAGGTCGAGGAGGCGAAGGCGCTGACTCGGGATTTGAGGGCCAGGATGGAAAGTGGGCGATCTCCGTCTTGAAGACCACGTTCAGATTGAGATTGCAACACCAAATTTACTCATGGGAATCCCAATCGAGCAAAAATCGGCTTGTCAACAAGAAGCTCGCCGTTCGTACTCGGTCATATTCGGACAATGCCACGTGGGAAGCGAGCAGGTCCAGTGGCTATCCAAACTCGGCAGAGTCTCCATACGTGTCCAATCCTCTGAGACGAGCGCGACGAGATTTGCTTCTTCTATCGCCAAGACCACTATGGGAAAAGCCAGTCTGTGCTTTGCTATGAGTAAAATAAGGATCGTCTGCCATCGTCACGAGCGCCGAACATGTCCATTACAGTCTAAAGTGAGCACCCAGAGCTCATTATGATATAAGTTGGACTACATTCTAGGAGAGAGACCGCTTGTAACTCGCTCTTGGCCTGAGATCATAGACTACGCTATTGCGAACGGTGATGTTTTCGACGATTGCTCCCTTCTTTTACCCTATGCAGCAATCTTACTCTTACTGCTGGATCGTTGCTCCTTGACCCCCCTCAAGAATCAGTATCTCCTCCCTCCCTCAGATTACAATCCATTTTCGCGAAATGACTCCCGCTTATTTTCCGACACTTTCCCCATATATAACCCCATCGAAGGGCAGCTCCTGGACTCTTTAGCTCGGGAATGAGGGCTGTTGCCTTTGCGAACCTCTCTAGATTCGCAAAGGTATCTACCGCCCGGCTGCTGTGCGGTTGAGTCGCTTGCTGCTGGAGTCATCGTAGTCCCGGCTGATTCCCATCGGGCAAGCTCGTACGCATTTTCCTCCGGACCGTTCAACTTAACCATGGAAAGTCGTCCATAAATGACCCAGAATCTACTGATCCCCTTCCATCTGATCCCGAGCCGCATGCCACCCCACCATCTGCCCCTTCGCTTCATACCACAACCGCCTCAGATCCTTATCCAAACCAATACTCTCATCCCACCACTTCTCATGCAAACTCGCCGCACCAGCCTTGAACTCCTTCATACTCGGCCACGTCGTCGTCCACTGATAATAAACCTCCGTCCAGGGCATCGGTCCATCTCTCCGATGCGCATAATTCAGTAACCCTTGCTCTGGGGCGTTTGAGTTGAATCTGTCTTTGATTTTGGCGAGATTGAGATAGTAGTTGAACATGGCTATGCTGGGTGCGCAAAGGAAGAAGCCGACGCCGAAGTAGTCGCTTCCTGGGGGCGGGGGGTAGGGGTGGACGCGACCTTCCATGTAGGTTTGGGCGGAGAGCATATAGGATTTTGGGAGGGGGCCTTCGTCTTCTTTCGCTAGTTCGGGTTTGGTTTGGAGGGGTGAGGTTGTGGGGTCGGTGAAGATTCCGTCGAGGCGTCTGGTGATGTACATGTCTGCGTCTAGGCAGAGGACTTTTTCGTATTCTGTTAGTTCAAGAATTCGCAGCTTCGAAAGTACGTCTCGCCATCTGTCGAGGCCGGGTTTAATCCAGGTTTCGGAGAGCTTTTCGATCACTTTTACTGTTGCGCCGTCCTTCCTTAGCCGCTCAAGTTTCGACTCTTTGACGTCTGGAGTGGCAAGAATGACGAATGGAATGGATGTGTTCGTGCCTGTATTTGGTGCATGCAGGAGTTGATATGCTAGAACTCGTACGGCAACGAAATATTCGTCTTCGTCATCAGCAATAACGACATTGTCGTATTTGGGATTTGGCGCAAGCAGTGTAACGTATGCGTATGGCGATTTGCTAGCATTTGACGAGTAAGATGGGACATTAGATCGTAGATTCCTTCCGAAAGGTGAGAAAATCAATAGCCACCAGAGAGCAATTACAAGTCCTGCAAAGAGACCGGCATGGATTCTCTTATTGAGAGAACGTGGAGGTTGATTTGTTTTCCAGGCGGATGGGTGGGAATTCTTTTCGTAGAACATGGTAAGTATTGGTAAGTGGTGGTCGATCAATCCTGGGACACGTAAGGTACTGTAGTAAGAAGGGCCACGGGTGGATATGAGAACGATTGTTCGTTTCCCTTTCCTTCCTCTATCCTCACTTCGCTTTGGCTCTTTTCCTCCTGTATTTTCGTTTTGCGCACAAGGAACCAGTTTTCGTTCGTAATTTTCCTTTTTTCTCCTTTTTCTCGCTTTGTGCGCGATCAAATTATGCTCCTGATCTTGGCGGGCTCATCTTGTTTGAGCGAAGCAAGCAAGTGGGAGTCACGGTTGATTTCGATGAAGTACACGATTGACGCGGATGCTCCGGTAAAAACAGCGACAAAATCGAAAATCTCGAATCGCTTACAGTGTAAGGAATTGATGGGAGACGAAAGAGACGACTACGTTATACCTATATATGGACCCGCCCACAACGTCTCACAGTGGCGCAGTCTAACCATGATTAGTCCCAAAGTTACACTGCGGCTCCGCAGATGCGCCGTATAGATTATGGGCTCGCGGGTCGCAGAAACAATCGGCACACCCAGCACACCCAGCACAGCCCTTACCAAAGGAGATAAACATATGGTACTTTTCATAAATGACTTATTATCCAACTTGATAGTCAAACTTCTTGTAGCGAAACCAATGATTGAGAAGTTATCCGGGTATCCAAAGGTCTCGGCTTATGCCGATTTCTATGCGACCCGCAAGGTTCTATACAATCGTTAGGTTTCAAGATGGGGGGTACTGCGCCTCCGGAAGGGGTTTCAAGTAGTCCAACGCCAACATCCTCAGGAGTTCTTCCTGTGATTGGCGGCTATTTTAGTATCATCTGACTAATCATCTCCTTTCGCTACGAGTAGGACCACCGCAGATTCCGAGCGATTCCTGCAAAGTCGAGCTCTGGGGGCATATTGCGATGAACAGGAGAATTCTCCTGCATTTCCCACCGCGAAGACAACTCCTTCCACACCTTAGTCGTTACCAGCAACGACGAACGAACGCATGAAGGCGGAGACCGAGTGTTTGCTAGATCTGGGGGGAATCGGTGCGAAGGACGACAATGGAATGGATTCCTGAACTTCGATACCGAACACCGCCGGAGGGGAGGGAAAAAGACCAGTTTCACTTTCTTTTTTGTCCGCCTTTGGGCTAAAGGGGTGGCTGAAGAAAACGTAGAGCACTGAGTGCGCGCGAGCGTAATAGACTCGAGCGTCGAAAGATCCAAAGAGAAGTTGGTAGTTAAGGACTAAGATTGTTGAAGAGAAGGATCTTGGTCGAATCTAAGTGGAATATTGGTCAAGTAGCAATAGAATAGGCAAGACTCTATCAAGATAATGATGATACTTCCTACCGGTCTTCATTGCAAAAGTGGAGCTGAAGTTGAATGATTGAATTAAACAGAACAAGCACGCAGACTTACTGGGGGGTATTGAATTGATAGACAATTATTAGAGGCCGGACTTCAGAGACTAGCTTGTCCCTGTCGGAGAAAACGGAGTCCACTCGTAGAAGTCATCAAGATAGCCCACTAGATTTCTATTAAAGCCAGAGACTCTTATCGTCTTTGAAGGGAAATTTTCTAAATCCGATGCAGCCCATAAGGACCAAAAGAATATCATCATTGTTCATCGAAAAGAGTTCATGGATCATTCAGGACGCTGCTACACAGCTTTCACCTTTCTCGCGTTCTCGCTAGAATCCAGCATGGCTTGGATTACTTTGAGGTCCTTTAGTGCTTGCTCCGGCGATCCTCGCTTGTCCAGCTGTCCCGTCCTGATAGATTGAGCAAAGGCTGCGACTTCCTGTCTTATCCCCTTGCAGGACTCAAATGAGTGAGCCTGTCCTCTTTTGTTCTCTCGTGTTGTCACTACCACGGCCGTTGGTCTCACTGTCACCGCCCCCTTCTCTGTAACAACCTGTATGTCGAAGGCGCACCCGAACTCCGCACCGAAGGAGAGGCTGAATGTTCCGTTGTTCCCGTTAGTAATCTGGACCGTAGCATGGACTGTGTCTACTGGCGCCAAGTGTTGCTTCAGGAGAGAGGTGAAGGCCGCAACGTGTGTGATATCCGAGCCTGCGGCCCCCAACAGAGAGCGAAGACCAGCGACAAACGATATGCCTCCGTCAAGTAAGAAGCCACCTTGATACTCGGGGGTTTGACGCCTATTCAACCAAGTAAGTACCAGCAAGTATAAACAGACTCTTAGCAGGATGCTCGTACCATGCAGACTTAGAGTATTCATTGTCCTCGTCAATGAGACCGTACATCTTGACATTGAAGGTCATGATCTCACCACCCATCTTTCGGACCTGCTCAGCCCCGAAGGCCAAGGGCTCGAAGAATCTGAAATTTTCGCCAACGCTCCATAGCTTTTCGCAGTGTTGTTCCTCATACCATCTAATCAGCTCTTCTGCGGTCTCGACATCTTTCGCTATTGGCTTCTCGCTGAGCACATGTTTCCCTGCTGCAATAGCTCTCTTGATCACCTCTGGTTGGATGGGTATTGGCAACGCTACGATCACTGCGTCGATATCTTCGCGATCGAGGAGATCGCCAAGGGACTGTCCCTTGATCGAGGGAGAGTCGAAGTAAGCCTCGGCAGGCTGTCTGGCACTTTGAGCCAGTTTCTCAGCAGATTTTTGCGAGCGAGAATAGATGGCTCTGAGGGCGAGGAGGGGGCAGGATTCGACGGCCGGTAGGTGTTCTGTATGACAAGTATGTGTCAGCATTTATCCCTAGCGGCGAATTGCGGTGCAGATACCATGACGTGCAAAGATGCCGGCGCCCAATAATGCAATGCCTATAGCCATCGCGCATACTCGGAGGCCTGGATCTTGGAGCAAGTTCTTCGACGCGACCCAAGTCGTCCAGAACCTCCACGAAGAAAGGTATTTGTAAGGAGAAGGACGAGTCTACATCGTCTTGATCCATGCTCGTATTCATAGTACGTAGAAACCCAAGCTGGTCCTCGAACGCCTATCAGCTCGTGTTGGACGAGTCCGAGGGACTGGAACACCCGAGAACCCTATCATTGTGCTCCCGCTTCCTCGGTCATCCTATCATCTTCACCCAGTGACGATCAAGGCATTTCAAGTCGTGGGTCACACCGTCCTTGAGGCATACTCCGTACGTAAGGGTCAGCTGAATGCCAAGGGCGCTACTCCATACGATGGCTTGGAGTCTCTTCAACTCCTCGAGCCGTTTTGCCGGTGTTTCAGAGAGAGCTTTCTCCTGGATATGATGCAGGGTCGGTTCTCTATCGAGGAATGTTGTACTCTCAAGGGATGATGTACAGAGAGATAGCGAGCTGAGGAGATGGCGCTAGCACTAGCCTCAGATCTACAGGTAGACATCTCCGCTGCTATTCAACTTCTCCTCGACGTTTCCGTTCACATCTAAGCAAACCTCATGAGGATGATCTTACATCACTGTCTTTGACTCGAGGACTTACGACTATCAATGACAGGCATTCGAAAATTGGGAAAATTGGCCCAAGAATTAATTAAGGTAACGCCAATGGATTTGACTTTGGCAATTGCGAATATTTACCTTGATGGTCCTGGTCCGAGACCAACGATTGCTCTACATCAAGCTCGAAATGCACTACATTGTGTTTACAGTACTCAAGCAGGTATTCGCGCTGTACGGTCATTCGCTAAATATAGGATCCGATAACGACCAGACCGCCAGTCGCTGTTATAGTGCTCTCAAAGAGTCGTTTCGGATCAACAGGTGAGATTTTTGCTATCCCAAGCCGTGTGGACATTAAGCTTGCGCCTGTTCGATAGAGCAGCTTGAAATCTGGTGCTTGACCAAGTACTGCCACCAAGTCTTCCTTGTCTGACGCAGTGAAAGTCTTTGGGATGACGGGTGGCGGCTTTCCGTCTTTACGGATGTCTTTAATACGGTTTGCAGTTGTCTCAGGTGCCTCCTTTCCGCGCAAGTTCTCAACGCTGATTGTGATTACTTCCGGCACGTCTTTATGATGATACTTCTCGGCAACCCATGCCTTCAAATTACTCGACTTGAAACGGAAATCCTTATCTGCTGCTGACAGGGTCTCACCGACGGAACCAGTGTTCTGTGGTCAGTAGAGTCCAAAACATAATGCACATCATACAGTGTCACTCTACCAACCTCGAAGAATGCAGAAGCAATTACCCATGTAGTGAATGGACCGAAGAGCTCATCTGTGAGTCCATTTTCGAAAGGAAAGTGGTCGTGAAGTGTAGAGTCGGAGCGCAGAAAAATTTCGATTTAGGTGCCTGTCTCTTTGGCGGCAGCATGGACCTTGTCGAGGAGGGTCGTGAATAACTTTGTAGCTCGTGAAAAGATATCAACAGTGTGGCACTGGCAATCGAAGAACATCTAGAATATTACTTCGTCATGATGGCAAGCACGCGTGTTTGTTAGGACAAAGAAGCCGGGCTCTTTCATATAGAACTGGTCTATGAGGACATCTCTGTCGAAAGTGATGAGCACTATGACATCGGGGACTGTTTGAGTGCCTGTCGGAGTCTCGTCGAGTACTCGTGGTACTACAAGAGTGCCACGATCTTTTCTTGTGTTTTCGAACGTTTCCCGGGCAGCGGCTGTAGGTAATGACTTTGCGGCCTCGTCGTAGAGAATATGGGTATATGTGGTACGTGGCGATGTCTCTGCTATGTTCCTATATGTAGATCTTTTTACCTACGATAGTCTATATCCGCACTTCTATAATTTGCACATGATTATGATACTTTCCTCGTCAACGGTATGACGGAATCTCCCCTTGTTCGGAGGAAATTTTGCTCCGTCCAATGATATTTCATTTGCGTAGAGCCCAACAACTGGACTAGAGAGGCGAGAAGAGGGAGCAGCTAACCCCGGGGGATTTGTGGAGCTGGCCTTAGGGCTTAGGGCCAGCTCCCGCTAGCCTGACCTGGAACCCCTGGAACTGGCCCTTCAAAGCACATGTACCCTGATCGATGCGTCCCTAAGTCTCCCATACAGAAGTCTCTCAAACGTGGAGTCGAGGAATGCTGACAGCTAATACAATGTAGCGGCGCTCGATCACATCCGTCCCGAAAATGCCACATTCACGGTGCAAGTGCAATCACTGGGCATCTGCTAGCAATGATTCTGATAGCCAAACAATCGCTCCTCGTCTCCCACCTCCCACCTCATTCCTTTACGATCACCACAAGCCTATCGCGCATACAAAACCTCGGCAAGGATGGAGTAGAGAATTATAGTGAAGAATTGGGTAAAGAGGCGCAATAATGGCAAAGCTTGGGTCGGAGATCTTGGCCTCTAGTCGAAAGATTCTGAGCGGGCAGGGACGGAGAAGGACATGCTTGCCTGCCTGGCGCTTGTTGAGAAAAAAGACCCAGTATGAGGGCTGCCGATGCCCAGGTTCCAATTGTGTCAGCAGCTAAAGCTATGACTGTGATGCGACTACCTATAATGCCGCGAAGGATCTTTCAGGGTGAACGCAGGTCATATATGTGACGCAAAAAAGAGTAGGGCATGGAAACATTCTGGAGCACATGTCAAAGTGTATTCGAGCACCGTTGCAGGAGCTACAGGGGACCACTACATCCTAAGAAACAGGAGTGGTCATGGCATCATCTAGAATACGCCACACTACTCAAGTCGTCGCTTCACTACACAAGACTTTGTCCCAAAGCGGTATGACGTGTTTGAGGAAGATAGACTCGGCCAAAAGTTGAACAACCGGATTCATCGCATCTTTGGAAGATGGGTATTGGCTGCTCTGCCAGTAATGACGGAGTTGCACTGGCATCGGATTCGCAGAGAGAAACATAATGCTGTTAGGGGCGGATGGCTCTGGGCTCCTGGGATTGTCCCTGTGGAAGGTATCTACGGTACTCTTGTACGCTTTTCATGGGGCTTTAGAGGCATCCACCGTTGGGCTTGCCGAAGGGGTTTCACAGCTATCTCAATTGGTTCAATTTTCGCTAATAGCGTGCCAACACCGTCTTCCATCAAGAGCTCGTCCTAGTGTCGAGCTCGGACGGTGCCATTATATATCTAGGGTTCCCTGCCGTCACAGGGAAACCTGGCATCAGCGGAGTGGGTGGATAATCGACGTTGATCACTCCAGTATTGTACCGCGGATCCGATCCACATTGCTTGATGATCCTCCCAAATATGTCTCCTTCGCACTCCTCTTTATTTGGGATGAGCGCAGCCGGGGCGTCTTCAGGTATGTAGTAGCCCAATGAGCATCCGGGTAGAGTTGTCCACTGCCATCGCCCTCGAGCCGTGCGTCGTGGCTGCGGGAAAGAAAGCTTTGAACAAATAGTGAAGACGGCTGTCCCGCAGGATCCGGTGCTGAGTTTCGGCTGCCGTGGGTTGGTGATTGGGAGACATTCGACGTAGTATTTGTCAGTGGTATTGACGGGCTGGGTTGCATTCAATGAGAGACTCTGGCATTGACTGAGCAGGCTATATGAAGATATGGTGACAGCAAGAGGAGATACAGCAATGACTTGGAAGAATGATAGGAGAGCGAGGCGATGAACCAGCATGGTTAATTGGGTAGGAGAATTTTTCATCGAGGTCAAAGCATTTGGTCTGAGAGCTCGGAAGGTGCTTGTAATATTTCGATAGTAAAATGGTAGTCTGATTGAGAAACAGTGACGTTTCATGACTGGCGGGTCGTGTGTGCTGGATCGCATAGACGCAAAGTCGCATATGGCCTCGTCGAACCGCCCCTGGCCCTGACGGTAGAAGTATCCAGCACTCAATAGACTTTGGCTTGGCCGTATCTTTGGCCATCGTCATTTGTAGCTCTTGCATTGCGCGAAAGTGCTGAAAATGGCCGACGCGAGTCTATTCCGAGAGGGGGGAGCACGTGAAGATAATATCAAGATGCGTTTTCTGTCTCAACCGCTGTAAAAACAGCAGAAAATCTGGATAATCTTACTTTTTCACTTGCCAGCCTCCACTTGAAATGGCGATATGAAGACTTTGCCAGAACTTGGCGCTTGTAGCAGCAGCTGGAACCCTTGCCGCAGCTCTCAAAGTACCAACAGATTTGATATTGCTCAATCAGCCTCAACCCACCATAACAATTCTCACATCATCTACATCCCCAAATGTTACCACGAACATCGAATTGCCTCCCCTGTCGAGCAATTTCTCCCAAAACAACAATCTAGAAGCGCCCTCTGATACAGCAGTCGGTTGTTACCACCAGGCGCCAGGAGATACACCAATACCGGCCAATTGTTCTAGAAGACTGCTACCCTATGTATGAGCGGATCTTGCTTTCGCCAGACGTCCTGACCCCTCGAGCCTAGAACCCGCAGAGCACGAGAGAGCATTACCGAAGACAGAATGGAAATTGCATTTTCAGAGCTTCTCCTGGGATACGGGCAGTTCCATCTTTGTTCAGTGAAATCGAGGTTGGTGTTTTTTCTGCACGGATTGTGAGAGAGTGCGTTAACGCTCGGACGGGGTATTTCGGTGGGCAGAAACAATACTCAGCGTCGTTGGACTGGGTCATTTCTATATTTGCAGTGGGGCCGCCGTGAGCTAGGCTGTGTGTCCTTTTCGGAGAAGCAGTCTTGAATGCGATGTGACGGCGACGGGAAGGGGAGAGTTGAACGAAATAAACAAATCATCATGATTGGATACAACGACTATAGGAGCAAGAAGGTTCGAGTCAAATTGGTCTTGCAACAATGGGGTTAGGCATGGTTGGGAGAGGTTTCTGCAATACGCACCCAGAGATAATCGTTGCAAGCATTGAGATGGCGGATTTTATCAGTCTTCTGGATTTAAGATTCCAAACATCTCGCATGAAAGGTTAGCTGTGCTTGATTGCCTTGCTTCTAGACATCAATTCCCTCCACAGTAACACCTTTATTCCAGCTGTATTGCAAGATTCTAGCAACTTCCTGTGCGGACTCATGAGACACCATGGCGGCCACAAGGTACAAGCTCGCATCCAATCCGCTCGTGACACCACCGCTTGTGATGACTCTCAATCCTCCCAACTTTAGCTTTGCACGCCGGGCATTAGACTCACGACGCTTGACTGAATCCTTCCAAGCGTTGCTCCCCTTTCGCGCAATGGACTGCCTCCTACCGTCGGGACGCTTGCTGAGAATGAATGGATTCTCCTCAAGCTTGTCGCCCAAGTCAAAGCGAGCGTTGTTGACAACGTAATTCTCCTCCATGACATCAGTCTGCTCGAGATCACCACGTCTGGCAGCATCTTTGCAGATGATCTCCATCTTGGTGTAGTAGTCGGGATGAGTGGTAGCTGCCAAACCTTGCAAGATGCCAGCGTGTCCCAGAAGCAAAGAACCGGTGCCGATTGATAAGAGTGTGCGCTCTTTGCTGGGATCCGATTGCTGTAGCTCGGCGAAGGCTTGAATGAGCTTGAAGGGTTCGGCTTCGTTCTTGATTACTTCATCAATGCCGCTGCCGCCTGGGATGATGAGTACATCGCAATCTTTAAGATCTTCATGGGCGTCTTCGTAGTCAATGTCGGCCTTGATAGTAAGGCCTGATGATGATTTGACTGCTTGTGAGTCTGCTGCGATTGTGAAATCGAATGCTTTGCTATCTGATCAAAGTCAGTATCAGGGAGCTCTGCCTTTTCCAATTCGCTGGATGACGATTGGGAGGGTGATACCGGGTTCTTTGAGCTTGTGAAGTGCATGGCTAAGGACTTCGAGGGGACCGCAAAGCTCTTGGGCTCCGAAGTTTGGATGGAGAGCGAAGAGGACTTGGATGACCTGGGTAGGACTGTCGCCGCCCTCTTCGTCAATTGCACTCATCCTTTCCGATGTCAATGTATTCGGTTACGTTATTTTGCAAATAGAATCCTCAATGAGAAGACGTGGGTTAGCGTGTACAGAGTAGTATGTACAAAGTAGTGCCGTTGTCAGCTAGGAGCTAGTATGCACCCCGCAGTTTGGCCCCGATTCCATAGCCGCTAGTCTACTTTAGTAGTCTCATGTTGCTATAAAAAAACCCCCGTACCTCCCTTCATACATGGTCTCTAGCTGCCAAGGGGTTCACGGCTTCTTGATGCGACTAGCTCTGTGGAGGCTGTGCTTCGGCCAGTCTGTCTTCAGCTCCTCGGGTCTGTGTAGAGGTGGAACTTTGCATTCAAAGATTATGTTTCAGTCATGTTTCATCACAGCACAGCCCTCGTTGGCCAAGTCGAAATTGATGCGGTGCCGCTCTTTATCGCTGGGAGTATTTGGGAGCTCGGGTGCTCGGGTTATGAGGTCACGATTGCAGAGCCATCAACAATAATGTTCTCTAGGGAACGGGAAGGTGTTTGACTGTCCTTGCGTAGTTGGCATCTTGACGTTGGTGGAGGTTGACCACTATGATGCATCCGATGTAAGGGGGCGATCAAAGAGGCACCTGATGACTGCAAATTGGGACCAAAGAGATATGATACCGTATCTGTTTTCTCCATATTTGCCTCTGTTCCAATCAATTGAGGAATCAATGGGCCAACGCTGTTTGTAACTATCGCTGCTGATGGTAGTAAAATATTGAGTCAAGGTACGATCCTACCTGTGCTATTAGCCTCCGAGTTACCTCTTCTGCAGCTCTTTGCATAGCTTGGTGGCAGCATCTGCGATTCAGAAGTCAGGGTTGCCACTGATCTGACTTTGGTAGGCAGCAGAGAGCATCTTGCGCACCAAGCTCGACGGTAAATCTTTCTGTACGTCGCTTGAGAGCATTGGATTTCCGGGACGAGACAAGGAATGAGTTCTCGGAAGCCTGTATTCGGATTCCTACAGAAAGACAAGCTAGGACAAGGTGACATCGAAGTGGTCTTCTTTACCGCGTGCTCAAGAAGCGTACCTAATACTCTCCGGGCCATATACAGAGCTGTCTCGGAAATCCTCGATGGCTTGATAGCATTATCAGCGACGCAGCATTGTTGGTGAGAGTGGATTGAGACAATCACTACAATATCTTAAAGTATAAATAAACATTAAAATGTAAATAAACACGATGTTCGTAAATCCCTAAAAGATCTACCTTCCGGCGTGCTATAATAGCCTGTAAACCGTAGTCCTAGGGTTATTGTAGTATCGGTATATTTGCGTCCCTACTTTAGGGAGCTGATATCGGCGTAATATAAAAATATACCTTAGTAGGGTCCCAAAGGTTACCGGCTATCTTAGAAAAGGGCCTCTTCGCGGAAATATTTTAGGCTCTAATATTCTATAGACTACCGAAATAAACTTATAATATATAATCTTATCTTTATCTCTTTACCGCTATACTTATAGCGGTCTCCGGGTATTAAGACGTGGTGTGGGTATATATTTAGATCTAGCGCGAACGCCGTATTTTAGGTATAAATAGGCCTAACCCTAACTTAACGACGTTAGCTTAACCCGATAGTATTTATTTAAGGTCAGAAGATAGCTAAGGTAGCGATAAGCCCTATTAAATAGGGAGGGTTTGGCCGCTGTAGAAGCGCGTCTTAGTAGCTGTTTTTCAAAAAGTAGTTTTAAACGTGCGGTGTTGTTTTTGCTTTGCCGCTTTCGAACACGCTCGCGAAGAAAATCCCCTTTCTCGTTTCAAGGGACTTGCTCTAATTTTGTTTTGCCGCTTTCAACCACACTCGCGGAGAATTGAACCCGGCCGAGCTACAAGCGCCGAGGACTCCGGTCAGGGTTCACTTCCTTAGAGGAAAATTTCGTGGGTTGGTTCGAACACTATGCATTTCAATACTACAGCGTGTGTGACGACGCGGCCTGATAAAGAAAGATCGAACGTGTAGAATTACAGTGCAGTGATTCGAATTAGAATGATGACTTTCACAACCTCAATTGACGCAATTGAGGGTGGCAGAAGACCGTAATGATTCTGATGATGGTCGTCAGATCGATCGTCAGCAAAGGCACCAAAAGTCGGCGGTCGTTTTTTACGCAATTGTGGCTGGATTGATTGGTGGCGGTGCAGCGCGCTACCCCGGATCAGCACCCTAAAGTCGGGGTTTGTCCTACTCTGGGGCTTCGGGCTAAGCCTATTAGATCTAGCTTCGAGCTAGGCCCCGGATTTGCCCCCGGGGTTGAGACTCCACCTGCATGCCGAAAGGCGGATCAGAGTATGGAGTATGAATAAACCAACCAACCAACCAACCAACCAACCAACCGAAAGCGGCAAAGCGAAATTAGAGCAAGTCCCTGGAGACGATTTGACATACCATCACATCACAAAGCTCAGATCAACAAAGACGCTACACTACAGGCGCCTGACCTCTCTGAGTTACCATTACTAATTTGACGTTGGAACCCAATGTCATCGATGAGGTACAGTCGAACATGGCTCGGCCTAAATTGCCCCACCACACCCTATCAATTTTCAAGATCTTGCGCTGCCAACAAAAAACAGTAGACTTGACAAATCGTCACATCAAGAAGTCTACAAGCCTCATAGAATGGCGCCCGATGATCATGGAGTTGGTTTCACCAGAAAATAGTCGCTTTGCCTTACCTTGGCTGTGCCTGACAGCACAATATGTAAGGCCTACTCTGCTTCTGTGCCTTGAAGGCAGTCTGAGTACAATACCAACCAACTCCGCAAAGTAAAGCCAGGGAGACCTACCTTTTGCAACAAAGTGATGATCCTGATCCACGCCCTAACGTTGATGCTGGAGGCTTCCTGTAAGTCTATCTCTCTGCTCACAGTCGTTATAATCCTAATAATAATAGTGTTCTTGCTTGTCTCAACGAAGCCAATCGACTCTAGCGAGAACATAGTCAAGAGAGATCTAGCGAGCGATATCTGTGGTACGCCGAATGGTGCCCCCGCGACCGATCAACGTACCCCCGCGGAATGGACGAAGTACGAAATGGATAATTGGTTCGATGCTATGTACACAGCGCCCAGTCATCATCCTATGCACTCCTTTACTAACCTTTTGTCTCAGAGCGGCAGCATCAGCGCAATCCGGATGGCCGTATTCCCTTGCAGGCAAACCCCGAGGATCTGCCCCAGACATACAATCCCTAATGCTGGCGCATGCCGGGAATGAGGGAGCCGAGAAGTGTGGCTCAATCAACGTCCCAAAGTGTTCCGGAACAGGATACAGCTACGACTTATGCAAACAGCAGCCCGAAGCTCACTTCGTTCTCTGGGCAATTGATAACTGGGCGAATTATCTGTCAGCGGTGCAAGCGGAGTTCAACGGAGCTACCATATCCCTAACTGCTCTGACCAGTACTCTCGTGAAGCAGTTCTATACTCCGCAATCCGACCCGACTAAGTTGCTTGTTCCTGTCGGTATTGTGTCTGGGATTGCAGGAGGTTTATCAGGATTCTTTGGCCCTGCGGCTTTGATAGCTGGGGCCGGCTCGATCGTCAATTCTATCCTCTTACAAGCAAGCCTGGACAAGGTGGAGTGAGTCTTGACCGTTACTTTAAAGGAACTCGTCGCTAATAGCAACAGTCCCCTAGTTCAATGGGGCCAGGTCCAATCTGCTATCGGCAGCATTTACACACAGATCAGTGATGCGCTAGCTATATTCTACAACAACACCCTCAATTCGTTACCGCCTTTTGATCCACTAAGCTCATATCAATACACCAAAGACCCCGCGCAGCTGCCGATGATCTTCAAGAATGGTGCTTTTGCAAGCCAACCTAAAGTCATTTCATTGACGGCAAGTGGCCTCTATTCAGTATTGGCAGCTGCTGCTATCAATGCCCTTTGGGCACAAGACAAAGTCTTCGTGCTCAAGATATCTGATGCTGCATATGGTAAGGGAGCAGGTGCTGCGTGTAAAGCTTTTCCTATTATGACAGTTTGTCAGAACGGTGTGGCCCATATCTTTGCACGGTGGGTATTTACGGGCACGATCGGACTCGGCAACGCTAATCCCGGCTCCAACTACCTCGACGTGAAGAGTTGGAATGTTTGGGGAGCTTATGCGCAAGGATCTTCAACCGGTGGAAACAATGCCAACAATCTCGAAACCTATAGTCTGGATCTCACATCTATTCTGGCCTCTGTGCAAAAGACTTCAGACCTCAACGGAGGAAAATTTCCATTCACAAACCAGAATGGAGCTACTATCAAAACGCTCGTAGACGACACAGCCAATCTCACTTCGTCAAATTTGGTGTATTTCAGTCTTCCGATCTGCGACATCGACGCCATCCTAGGTCCAAACAAGCACCTCAAGGACCCTGACGATCAATCTAAAGATGACCCAATCATACGGTGGGGCGCGTGTACATGTCTGCAAGGGCCCAACTGGCCTCGGTCCGAGGATTTGTATCCTGATGATGTGAACGGCTACGGCAACGAAGGCTGTCAAGCTAATGGCTGGGGGAGTAACTAGTGACATTGTGGTTCCAATGTTTTGGGCGTGCGGGTTCGATCTATGGGATTTCATGTGAGCTAAAAATTTTCTCTGGTAGCAATGATGATGAGATAAACACTCAAAGCAAGCTTCGATAAGCACATAACACAGTATTTTCTACCAGATAATAGTCGTCTTTGCAGATGCGGAGCTTTGCAGTCTAAAGTCTAGGGATATTACCCTTATCATGAAAGGGCACCATCCAAGGGCACAGGATCAGGCTTAGCTACACCTGAGACGGTAGGGAGTCTTGATAATCCTAGCCTGAACTCCTTTTTGGACGCCGCGAGTACTACATTCTTTCTTTCTCGCGCCGCTTGTGGGAGATTGATGGACGCCCGATTGAAGCTCTGATCCCCTTTGTGCTGCTAGACTGCCGTTGATTCGCGCATTTTCGTCACCCAAGCACGACACCCTGCAGCTCTACAAAGCCATTACTGGGGGAGACTACCCTCTGTTGGTCAAATGTTGCCAACAGAGCCTAGTGCGAGAGAGATATTTGCCAACATAGCCCGTTCAAAACACGAGAGAACTGTCATAGGTCCTTGCGCAGTGTTGAATGACAATGAAGGGTGTCATCTGTGCTGAACACAATGCTCAACACTCCGCACGCACGACAAGTGTCTTACTCGTTAAGTGCTCTTCTCTTTCTCTTTTATCATCCTGACTACATACCAGACGCAAGAGCTGTCACACAGGAACCATCACACTCTCCATTCAAAGCAACCTATCATGGCTGAGACCCCCTCAGAAATTGCTGCATCGGCAATCGGAGCGCAGTCAATCGCCATCAACGCTTCCTTTCTGCGTCCTAGATCGCAACATAATGGCGGTAAGCTCCCAAGTGAATCAGGCGACGTCGAAGAAGCTACCGATACGGCGAATGCCCAAGACACTTTTTGCTTGTGTAGAGGCAGAGGCACGGGGGATTCAATAGGCTTGTGACAACCAGAAATGCGCAATGAAATGGTACCAAATGGAGTACTTGGGTTTGACCAAGGTGCCCCATGGAGATTGGCTCTGTCCTGCATGCAGACCGAGGAAGACTCCCGAAGATCAACTCGTCACAGAAACAGACCCCTCTGCCGGTCTTTCCAAATCTCGGCCCGAATTCTACAAGAACAGCTCAAGAGTGTCTTGAATAAGAGAAAGGCGTCATTGTCAAGAAGACGCGGCTTCGGAACATCATGCCGCGCTGGAAAGGGAGCAGCGGCTTGATGACGGATGAATGACTTGGTGGCAATTAGCGGACAAAGAGCGTCCTAAACTGTGTGCGCATTTGGATGACCTGGAGGAGGCAGTGGGTCGTCTTGCAGCTCAAATTCGGGCAAGTGTGCTCAAGATACATCCTGCAGGCTCAGGGGAGTGCTTGTTCCATATATGGGACTGGGTCTGGAGCCAAAGCTTTGAGAAGAATACTTAAGAGGTGTCCGAGGGGAGTTGAGCTAGGTTCGATGTTCCTCTCATTCATTATTTCAAGTAGCTGACCCTGATTATAAGACGAAATTATATTCTAATGTTTTCGAAAGCTAGCTGTGTATTTTCTGCGCCCTAAGGCCCCCACGCTCTCACAATAAAGTTCCCAGGAAAAAGGGAAAAGTCCTTCGGAATCTCGTGATGCTAGGGAGTAGGTCGTCTCATTGGTTGCTGACTCTGGGAAAATCCGTGAGGAACGCCCAACTAAAGTGCTAGGCTGACAGGAAAACATGGCGCAATGACGACAAGCCCCGTCTGCGGAAACAGGTTAGATACAGCACCCGATGAGAGAGGTGGATAGGACTTACCGACTACTGGTTGCAGCAGGCAAGCGATTGGGAGGCGGTACAGGTTAGGTTGAGTACGTTGAGAGCTAGGGGCTGTTAGCTGTTGAGTGGGGGGGGGGGGTGTAGATATGGAGACGCACTGGAGAACAAGTATTGCACGCCATTGGTACCGCTGAAGGAGTCGCAGCATGCGAGCATCTGATTTGAGCTTCGAAGGGTTTATGTCAGTGACAAAGCTAATACTACTTTCAGATTGTTGAGAAGCAACCTCACATTGTGAAAAGTATGAAGAGCTGCAAGTCACCACGAGCCATATCAATGGTACACGATACGTGCTATGCGGCAATGGACCGGCTGAGGGAGCAGGAGGTGACTCTGGGCTGCAAGTTCGTCAATGGGACCGAAGATGTGCTCCGAGAATTCATTGCTTGGTGGAAGCTCCTCATCATCGGGATAGCACACGACCCCCAAGGCATGACGATCGTCACCAAAGAGACGTGCGAGAAGAACATCGCTAGGCTTGAGACGTGGATAGCGATGGCAGAGAAGTCTCGAGAATAGACCACGATTAGGCCTTTACATTGTTATCTATCTCTTGCTTATGAGACGTCTCACTTGCATTTTACTTCTTTCACGCCTTAATCTCCAAAGAAATACTCGATACATGTGTAGTGTGACTGTATGGATCATGTGATACTTTATCCATAATTCGCTGCTGTAACGGAGCGTTTTGAATTTTGAAAATGACGCTGGCGGTAAATATGTTTATAAATTCCATGCATCTCTACATTCTCCGTGTCATCGTCAACCTCGACAATACGTATGATCCTACTTTTACTCGGATCTTGCGACGTGAAGGGTTTAAGAGCGACTGCTTACCTCTTTACATCCACAGGGTTTAACTGCGATTGCAGACCCATTGTAAAACATGCCGCCACGCGAGTATGGAGCGAGACCCGTCGACCATGAAGCACTCGATCCAGAAGACATGTACAATGATGGGGGCGAGGAGTCATTGTGTACGTCTTTCAAACCCTTTAGAGGTACATCACTGACCGATGCTGTCGTAGCACCTTGCTCTGACACCTACAAAGCGGAATTCAAGAATGACCTGCCGCATATAGATACTATGCCTACCTCCAACAGGCCAGTGCAAGCCACAGGGATGAAGGGTACAGTGATGACACAGTCTAATGATCCGAAGAAGTCTAATCGTCTAGGCACAGTATCAGCTCACTCGAGTGCCGCCAGGGATGGCTCAAGACCTCGAATCCCCGCAAAACGAATGGCCGAAGATCACCAGGAGAGTGGAGGTACTACACTGCTGTCCTTCTATCGTGAAGGTAAACCTGCTAACTGTTCAAGCAGAAAGCCAAAGCCAGCAACCTCCCGGCCTCACAGCGTCAGAGGGTCCCCCAGCGAAGAAAAAAAAGGGCCCAGCAAGAAAGAAGAAGGGCCCAGCGAAGAAGATAGGGCCAGCGAAGAAGAAAAAGGGCAAGAGCTTGCCAGAGCCACAGACACCCCCAACAGCGGATAATGAGGAAGAGGAAGAGTTTGATGTTGAGAGGATTGTCGACAAGTTGGAAGAGTCTGGAGATGAGGAACCTTGGTATCGGGTGAGATGGGTGGGTCACAACCGTGAGGATGATACTTGGGAGCTGGAGTCGACTCTGGGCAAGTTTAGAGGGCTCATCGAGGACTTTGAACGAGCAAGTACAGCCTGATTACTTTCAGTGATTACTGGCCGTCACGCGTTCCGTAGTTTCGCTACAGCGTTCAATCCCAGACTTTTGCTGTCTCTTTCTATCAACGTTGACGACGGTTCTGACCACGTCCCTCACTAACTTCAAGTTGACACTCTGCTGTATCGTCGTCTGCAGGGTTTTGGCTGATATCTGTGAGCAGTCCTGGGACAACTTTCGTGAGAATGAGCAAAGGCGACCGAGGACTCACTCTCTTTGCTCCACAATGTCAACAGGGCGCTTAATGTTTCTGAGTAGTACAAAGGGCAGGGAGTTTCTCTTCTCAGAGAGTTCAATGGTCAGGATCCTAGTAAAATCTATCACTTTTCATAGGAATTGACGCTTGATAGCGGTCACGTCAATCGCTGCTTTACGCCTCCTTCCTCGACCTCGTCCATCTCTTCTGCCCAACTCCTAACACGCGCTTCCTCCATATCCCCGCCAGAAGCAGCTTCCTTATCCACGGTTGCGTCACTCGCCCCTTCCTCCATGACCAACGTGTCCATACCCAAGGCGTCCTCTTCCATTAATGCAGTTGGTTCGCCCTTCCCGCCTTCACCCTCTTCGTCACTTTCGGTTCTATCCTCTTCTTTCAGCTTTTCACGAAAGCTGTCAAGACGTAGAGACCGTGCCTGTATTCCCCTCTCCTTTGCATCCACCTCTTCCGGCTTCTTTGCCAGCTGTAGTTTGAGATTCTCTAGGTGCTCTACTGCGGCCTTCTGCATTATCTCCTCTTGATCAATCTTGCTCGAAAGCTGTGCGAGGGTATCAGGCTCTTCTATCGAGGCACCATCAACACCAACTAGTACACTGGCTACTTCACAGCCCAAGCCGTGTTGGGGAAGTTCCTCGGTACTGAGAGCGCGTGGGGGGAGTATAGGGGCTTTTGCCGAGACTGATGTAACGGACCTGCATTCTTGTCAGAGGTCAGATGAAAGGAAGAATGGAAATCTAGTACCGTTCAAGCTAGTAACCCTTACCGGCCGGGTGGAGTACATGCCCTTCGCGCTGATTGATGATCTTGACCACTTCTTTTAATGATATTTCGTCTACTGACTGTTTCTCCTCCTCGGTTTTCGTTGGGCAATCCCAGTTTTCGTGGCCTAGCAGGAAGTGGACTATAGCGGCCATGACCGATTACTAGTAGGCATGTTAGAGTTTTCGGTCTTGTATTGGACAGGATGCACTTTCCACTTAATGGGCCGGCCTCTTTGTTGACAGTCTCCATGGGAGGACCATCAATATCTCTGTGTACTGATCTTCATCGAAATTGTTGGAGATACGACCAAGTGGTATCTTCGATAGCTCAGTCTTAAAAGGAGAAGCCGGAGGTTCTGCGGCCATTTTTCTCTTCTTCCTGCCAGGGACCGGCAGATTGGGCGCGCGTTCGCGGAGATTAGGGCCTAACCGCAGAATTTCCTGGCAAACTTCGATGCCACCGCTAGATTGGATGAACTTGATGTTCTATATGAACGCTCTCCGCATCAGTCATCAGTACTCCGCAGATCTAAAACCTCAAGTCCCAGTCTGGACCGTTACCAACTGTAATCAAAGCCCGCGTTCCTTAATATTGGGCTGAGCAATTACTGGTGTACAAACCTTGGTATAACATTTCTACGAGGAATTTTCCATATGTATATCCCTCTTATCTTCGTCTACGGGTTTCTCGAGTAAAATCTTCAGATGCAGGATTACGTACCTTGATTTGGTTTCCCGTAGTGCCACACGAGCCACAGAATAATTCCAGCAGCCATTTGGAGGATCGGCAATGTGTAGTAAGCTCGGACGCTGATGCATCATCCCTGTTACAATTGCTGCTCACCACTAAGCGGTAGTGCTATGCAATCCTCTCTTCCTCAAGATAAAGACAGAGAGCACATCCAAATAAAAGCCAACACAGTATAAAGGCCGAGCTCTTATCGAAATCCGAACTTCTGGGATGGTTTCCAGAGAGTGTCAAGGGGCGCCACCTTACAAGCTTTATCCGCTTACATAACATACGAGCAAGGTGAATGATGCGGTAGTTAGCGGCGGATCAATGCTACTCAGCAAAGCGGGGTTGCTGTTTGCATTTTATAGCCGCACTCTCTTGATCATCAAATGTGAGGGGCCGAGGACTGCTATTGCAAAGCTAGAGGCGCACGGTCAGTATGTCCTCTCAAGCGACACGGCAGTTTCAAAGGAAAGAAACTCAATCCTTTCCTTTTGTACCTGCTTTGGAAGCTCTCTAGACATGCCGTGCTCATCGTCAATCTTACCAAATGGCGCTCTTCAGGATTTCGAGCTTGCTTCTACTTAGTCTGCAGCTTTTGGCAGTCGATTCAACGCCGATATCAGCTGCCCCTAGCTCGCTTCGGTTACCGTCCTTAAATACCACATATCTAGAGCTCGGAGCCGGTGGATCAGCAAATATGACAGCTTTCTCAGCTGAGACAAAACTTTACCCCATCCCCGGGACTCTCATAACCCTCAGAATAACGCAAGAAAGCAAATTTCCAATCCCCCAAGGAACGATCCAACAGTGCCTCACGACTGTTTGGAGCTTCGCACACGAGCAACCCAAAAATACTATACTTGAGACGGTGTACAGGAAGCAATGCTCGTTCAGCGGTTTGCAGTTCGGAATCATGCCTGGAATCTTCCACCCAGAGCTTACATGGGAAGACGTTATGGGCATAGCGTATGGACTAAGACAATATTTCCAAAAGGAGCAGACATGCATGGCGACATACTTTTACATCACAGCTGGGGGAAGGGGATCAATAGGAGAGGGGTACATAGATATTACCAACACAGCAGCGGTAAAGACGGTGTCAGAGCTAGGGCAGAATGACGGCGAAATAGCAGCTTCATAGAGAACCAGGGCGAGTACTGTCAAATAGGGTGCGTTGCGAACGAATGTTTTAACAGTGAAGAATCAAAAGGGTGTATGTTCTTTGCCAGCTCGACGGGTTGTTAAATTCGCAAATTGTTTTCAATGCTAAAAAAGGGTTCAAAGCTTCTATGATTTTAACTTGACTCCTATCAACTTACAGATTCTGCTATTCTTGATTTGATTATTGTATACAATCACCCGTACAGACCACCGACCTCCCTTGGTGGCAGTGACGTTACAGGAAAAACGATGTCATTCCTCATACCATCGTAGTATACGCCTGCCCGGACTTTCAAGCTAAAGGTGTAGATTAGACCAAAGAATAATTGGGAGGAGTGGGGCCGTAATGACGACAAACTTTGGGCAATCCTCCATCTCGAAGGCAGCACACGGACTTCGGGAGAGCGGCTCGGGTCTGAGTACAGCTATCGTATATATGAAATTATTGTCGCTAAATGTATGGACCGTCTAGCGCCGCATACAAGGTAGAATTGGAAATCAAATCTCAGATTGGTTGGACTTCAGCCTGCAACGGGCGGGCAGAGCCTCAGTATCACCTGTTGGGATGCGAACCAGAGACAAGGATGAATCACTGCTATACTATCTCGTGACGAACTTGACCTGGTCATCTCTCGAGCCGACGAGCGCAGGGGCTGGAAACAGACAACTACCGCGTGTCCATCGACCTTTGCTTTCTTACCCCACGCCGGAGCATCGTTGCATTGTTTTACTCTTGCTCAATCGTACGCTTGTATCGCCTGGCTGCTTAGACCCGCATACAAGGTTATCGGTGCGGCACGCTAACGTACTTTCTATCAAGCGTCAGCCCTGCTTTTACAAATCAGAGCGACACTTGCCTAGGCCCACCCAAGCTCTGCATGTGCGCCAGGAAATTGTCAAAGGATTGCTTGTTTCACATTAAGCACCGCTCCCACAGAGGGTCCAAGATGTGCCCCAAACAATACTCAACGAATCACGTATTGTTCCTTGGAAAAGGTACTGCTGCCGCTATGAGAGAGGCGCATACTCTGCACAAACGTGGAGAAAGCTTACTGGATAGCTGAAACGTAGTTGGTTGGATAGATCGATATGTATCTTTGTACGGCTCGAAAAACAACCAAGGAGTCCTTGTTTCTTTCATGTACACATGGATCCGAGCAATACTGCTATTATAGGGTGATTGTACAATCATATCATGTTTGCCTTAACATAGCTGTATCACAGATGCCAATGTCGACGATCTTCATGCTAGCTTCTGTTATCTGCCAAGTTAGCTTGCCAATCTCCTGTGCCAATGTATTATTCGTTCTTCCTTTGGGGAATCACCCTCTTCCCTAGCCTCATCAGGCCCAGTCCTTTGCTCAATGAGCCTGCGATCGGTTGCATCACCTTGGACGAGGACTGCCTTAAAGAAAACTTTCCGACTCAACTACTACCGTCTCGTAGCGCTCCCTCAGCCTCGTCGAACAAAAGCAGCGTAACACCACTCTCGGAGCGGCCAAGAAGTCGTCCAGTAACGAGTCCAGATGCACCAATACCCGGCTGCTGGGGTCACCTTGGATGTATACATACCTGTGCAGCAGAGCTTAGTCCTAGCGCCGCGTGTCCCCATAGCCATTGCCACAGTGAGGACATTGCAGAGCCACTGATTCACACAATCGCCATTGACCAAACAACGATAAATTGTGATGTGTACTCAAGCGTACCAAGAGCCCGGTCTTGCCCAGTGGTACCCCTATCAATAAGTCACATTGGTTCCTTTGGTTACGGACCAACACGCACGCGACCGTCTTTGGTGTCTAGCTCAAGCATACCTTCTTTCTCTATATTATCTCCAACCACGACGAGTTCTTCTATTCCTCCCTCAATCATCGCATGTACCAGCAACCTGTCATTCGGCAGTCATGACGGTTACGGAGGAAGAGATGGATGTAAAGGATCCAACACTAAGCCCACCGTCGAAGCTCGCCCTTGGACTAGGGCTAGAGTACGACGCTCATCCTTCCATCAGTCCGAAGGACGCCTTGAAAAGCGTAGTGAAGAAACTCGTACGGTGACATATCCTCTCGAAGAAGCACTCAACCTGTTCGGCCTTGATAATGACGGTACCAAGGTGGCGCTCGCGGCTCTCGACAGCGCCACCAATCTTCTTACCAACAAGTTCCCTCAAGGCCAGGAAAACGCTTACGTCACGGGTTTAATGGGCTACATCGTCCTTCCGAAAAGTCTCACAATTGGCACGGGCAATAATCGGCAAACCTTTCGACGGAGTTTTAATATGCGGTGGGAGGTGCGGTGGGATTATGATCGGACTAGGGGCCCGCATGTTAATGCTGCGTTCGGTGACCACCCGGCGTCAAAATTCGCGTTTATATTGGACGAGGCGCAATATGTAAGAACTGGTGATGATCCAAACCAGTGGCCTGGGAGGACTATGCAGGCGATCGTTCAGAGCTTAAATGAAATAGCTGGCTACCCTGGAGCGAAGAATTTGGGGAAAACAGTACTAATATTCAAGAATTCGAGGGAGGATACTACTGACAGATTAAGAAATTATTTTCGGGGACTTGTTATAGGATAGAGCTAAACATAACTCTATGCATTTGCGACAGTGTTAGTCTATCATAGAGTATGAAGTCTTTACGAGGATCTTCTCCACGTATGTAATGAAAAAGTAATAGCCTGTGCAATGACCAATAGGCTTCCACTCCCAATATTACCTAATCAAATTTCACCCGACCAACCCCTAATAGTAGAACCTCAAGATCTGTCTCACGTCTACTCCTGGCACAATTTGCCAACATTATGGCAACGACGGCATACTAGCTATGATACCAACACGCACCAATGAGACCCTATCGTCCAAATCCTCGGATATTACGCCTATGATTGCTCTGCTCGATCTTATCTCATCCTCAGCTTCATGATGGATCTCTCCTTTCGACTCTTTCGGCTGTGACCAAGCAAGTCGCCGAAAATCGCTACATCGACCAGAAGACTCATATGACTTGGATGACCAGCTCAAGATGTTACCGTCTAACGATGCCAAAGTATGAGAGTTCTCCACCGCTAGATCTCGCATCGCTATCTTTGAAGAAGCATGGACCAAAGATCACAATTAGATTTAAAAAGAAGGAACACGAAAGCTCTTGCCTTTTGGATTGAAACCTCTCCACAGACCTTGTACCCGATTTATGGCGGACCCTTTGCCGATACAACCTAGCTCAATGACTCATTTCACCATGCATCATGACCTTTTGGTGACATTTTGTCGGAGCTGCTAGCAAAGGAGCTGAGCTATGAATACACCTCAGTCCTGATCATCGTGCTGGCCAGTGAGCTTTTCTTAAATATGCGTCACCCACCTCAACCTGATTTGATCATGAAGTTTTGCGAGCTGTGGATGGCCTATAGATTACATAGACACGGACGCCTATGCCTCTTCCCTCCTCATCTGCGTCGTTTGGTCTCCCAATGAAGCCGTCTCAGCTTACATCTGAAGGCCATCTCGGCGACTACGAGTGCATCACTCGCTTCTTCCTCGCAAATCAGGCTTGGATCCCAGACAAAATTGGTAGGCAAGCTAGGATTCGAATCCACGACGACTTGGTGCCCGCAGCTGGGAATCTCTGCAGATCCCGTATTGAGAGACCAGACGATATGAGTTCCATGTCGCAAGAGGGCTCTTACAGGTCTTATCTTCTCACTCGCCCATAAATCAACGTTCTCCTAAGCGCAAAAAGGCGTCCGTCTCATATGTTTCGAGGCAAAAAAGTGATAGGATACCCGCATTCGGCGTCAAACTTCAAAATTGAAGATGCGCTGCACTTGGGAAGGGATGTCATGGGGGTAAGGAGGGAAGGGGGGATTTTGGTGGGACTGCGCAATCAGGGCTTTGGACACGTTGTTATCGATTTAGTGCTTGCGCGTTGAGGGCTATCGGGAGCGAGGGAGCCCCGTCCAAAGGCCTAAACCATCACTCCCATGTCTATGTTCGCGAGAGACCAACTCTAAACAATGAGCAATGAACAGAGTCAAAAGATCCTTATAGACAAATATATATACAATCAAAATGAACGCTTAGATGAGCATGCAATCACGAGAGTTAAAATCTTCATCCTCCTGCACTTCACACTTCATGACCACCGTTCAATTTCAATCGTTCAAAGCGACTCTAGTCGAATCTAACTCAGAGACACTAAACTGAACGCTTGGATGAGCATGCAATCACCGGATGTGAAACCTCTGACCTCCTGCTCTTCGGGGATGTTTTGGACAACAACGCCGTTCCAGTCAACGTTGACATTCAGAATGGATGTTGTTGTTGTTTAGGAAGGTCTATGGAGTTGAGACTATTTGACCCCCTTGCCAAGAGCCACTAGGCCCAAATCCAACGCTCCCCTTTGGGCCTTGCTGGCGCTACCTCGCCGTCGCTACTCCCCTGAT